>Ga0209482_1002917_pt1 | contig 10219 bp, 8 predicted proteins | sample CoawatmetaG10DNA_FD_187512 | JGI IMG/M metagenome (GOLD analysis project Ga0209482, IMG submission 187512) | Marine microbial communities from the West Antarctic Peninsula - Coastal water metaG104-DNA (SPAdes) (version 2) | ecosystem: Environmental > Aquatic > Marine > Coastal ... | reverse complement strand
GGGAAAAGTATTGCTAGTGAGCTTCTGGATAACATAAAAGAAGAAATTATCGCCCGGACAAATGAAGGTTATAGGGCCCCAACATTAGCAGTTATTCTCATCGGAGAAAATCCTGCATCTAAAATCTATGTGGGTAGAAAAATAATGGCTTGCGAAAAAACAGGTATTAAATCTATCACCCATAATTTAAAAGAAGATCTCACTCAGGATAGTCTTTTAACATTAATTACTGATTGCAACCAAGATAAAAATATTGATGGTATTTTAGTTCAGTCTCCACTACCTTCTCATATAAACGAAGAAATAATAATTGCTGCTATTGATCCAAAAAAAGATGTAGATGGCTTTACACCTCATAATATTGGCCTATTAGCCATTAAAACACCGGTTCTTCGATCATGTACTCCATATGGCGTTATTAAAATGCTAAATACTCTTAAAATAAATCTAGAAGGCCTTGATGCAGTAGTTGTAGGACAATCTAACCATGTTGGTAGGCCGATGCTATTAGAGCTATTATTGGCTAAGTGCACTGTAACAATATGTCACTCTAAAACTAAAAATCTTCAAGAAAAAATATCTAAAGCAGATATCATCGTATCCGCAGTTGGTGTGCCTAATTTTATTAAAGGTAACTGGGTTAAAAAAGGTGCAATTGTTGTTGATATTGGGATTTCAAGATTAGATAATAATAAAATTGTTGGTGATGTTGAATTTGAAGCAGCTAAAGAAAATGCAGCCTTTATCACCCCTGTGCCGGGTGGCGTTGGTCCAATGACTGTAGCAACCCTTATGGAAAATACTCTAATTGCTCAAAAGTTATTTTAAAAGGTTTTCATTAAAGCTTAAAAAGTGTAAAGTACCGCGGTTATTACTTATTTAAAAATAGGAATCTTATGGTGCAAAAAAAATCACTAATGCAGAAAGCGATTGATGCTGCTAAAAAAGTTGTAGCTAAACCTGCTGCTAAAAAAGTTGTAGCTAAACCTGCTGCTAAAAAAGTTGTAGCTAAACCTGCTGCTAAAAAAGTTGTAGCTAAACCTGCTGCTAAAAAAGTTGTAGCTAAACCTGCTGCTAAAAAAGTAGGGGATTTAAAAAAGTTTAATTCATATAAGCCTAAAGCAAATGAAAGCTATATGAATAGAACACAAATTAAGCACTTTATAAAAATATTAAATGACTGGAAGCTCGAACTTGGAAGTGATATAGATAGAACAGTAAGCCATATGCAAGATGAGTCAACAGCTTATGCAGATCCTAATGATAGAGCTAGCCAGGAGTCTGATATGGCTCTTGAGCTGCGTAATAGAGATCGAGAAAGAAAGCTAATAAAAAAAATAGATCTAACTTTGTTGAATATTAAAAATAAAGAATATGGTTATTGTAATTCATGTGGGGAGGAAATTGGGCTTAATAGGTTGTTAGCTAGACCAACAGCTACATCTTGCATTGATTGCAAAACTCTTGATGAAATTAGAGAAAAGCAAATTGCAAAATAAAAAAGCCCAGCATAGCTGGGCTTTTTTAAATCTTTAACTTAATCTTCTTTAGCTTCCACTTTCTTTGGTGCTTCAGGAGTTGGAGCTTCAATTAATGCTTTAGCACTAACTCTGACTCTTCCCTTATCATCAACCTCTATTACCTTTACTTTTACCTCATCACCTTCTGATAGATGATCTTTCACTGCATTTATTCTTTCATGTGCAATCTGAGAAATATGAAGTAAGCCATCTTTTCCGGGCAATAATGAAACTATAGCCCCAAAATCTAAGACCTTAATCACTTTACCGTCGTAAATTTGATCTACTTCTACGTCAGCAGTAATTTCTTTAATCCTACTTAATGCTGCCTCGCCAGATTCAGCACTTGTACATGTAATTTTAACAAGTCCGTCATCATCAATGTCAATAGTGGCTCCAGTTTCTGCAGCAAGTCCTTTAATTACTGCTCCACCCTTGCCTATTACATCTCTAATTTTATCCGTATGAATTTTTATCGTAAGAATCTGTGGAGCAAATTTTGAGAGTTTGTCACGACTACCCTTAAGAGCTTTCTTCATTATTTTCAGAATATGATCTATGCCTTCTCGTGCTTGGCTTAAAGCAACTTGCATAATTTCAGTAGTAATACCTGTAATCTTTATGTCCATTTGTAATGCTGTTATTCCATTGTCAGTTCCAGCAACTTTAAAATCCATATCTCCCAAATGATCTTCATCGCCTAAGATATCAGTAAGCACAGCAACTCTATTGCCTTCTTTAATTAAACCCATTGCTATACCAGCAACATGATCTTTTATTGGTACTCCAGCATCCATCATAGCCATGGTGCCACCACAAACTGATGCCATAGAGCTTGAGCCATTTGACTCAGTAATTTCTGAAACTAGTCTAATTGTGTAATCAAAATCTTCTTTGTTAGGTAATGCAGCACTTAGCGCTCTTTTTGCTAATTTCCCATGACCAATTTCTCTTCTTTTTGGAGTACCTACCCTGCCCGTTTCTCCAGTAGCATAAGGAGGGAAATTATAATGGAGCATAAATCTATCTTTATATTCGCCTTGAAGAGCATCGATAATTTGTTCGTCTCGACCGCCGCCCAATGTTGCAACTACAATTGCCTGTGTTTCCCCTCTAGTGAATAATGCTGAGCCATGAGCTCTTGGTAAAACTCCAGTCCTAATTTCAATAGGCCTCACTGTACGAGTATCTCTTCCATCGATTCTTGGGTCACCATCAAGAATTTTAGTTCTAACAATTTTAGCTTCTAGATTATGAAACTCGTCTTTAATTTGATTCAATTGGGATGTATTTGTTTGCTCTGTTACAAGCTCATCTAAAACTTTATCTCTTATTATAGAAATTTTTTCAGATCGTTCCCCTTTTGACTTAATAGCAAAAGCTTTCTCTAAATCCTTACCCGCAATCTTCTCAATTTTATCAATTAATTTTTTATCTGCTTCTGGAGCAGCCCAGTCCCAAGGGTCTTTAGAAGCTTCTTTTGCTAATTCATTTATTAGCTTAATCACTGGCTGCATTGCTTTATGCCCTTCTAACACCGCATCAAGCATAACTTTTTCAGGTAGCTCTTTAGCTTCAGACTCAACCATTAACACTGCGGAATCACTTCCAGCAACAACTAAATCAAGTTCGCTTGATTCCATTTCTGTTTTTGAAGGATTTATTACAAACTTATCGTCAATATAACCCACTCGTGCAGCACCTACTGGTCCATGAAAAGGAATTCCTGAAATTGCTAATGCTGCAGATGCTCCTATGATTGCTGGGATATCGGAATCAATCTCACTGTCTGAAGACATAACTGTCGCCACAATTTGTATTTCATTATAAAAATTATCTGGAAACAATGGTCTTAAAGGTCTATCTATAAGTCTACAAGTCAGAGTCTCTTTTTCGCTAGGCCTACCTTCTCTCTTAAAAAACCCACCTGGTATCTTTCCTCCAGCATAATTTTTTTCTTGGTAATCCACCGTTAGTGGGAAAAATTCTTGGCCCTCTTTTGCTTCTTTTCTTCCAACTGCAGTTACAAAAACTACGGTATCTCCATAACTAACCATTACAGCTCCGTCTGCTTGACGGCCAATTTCTCCGGTTTCAATTGTTAAGTCATGAGATCCATATTTAATACTTTTTTTTACTATGTTAAACATTTAATTTATCCTTTTATAATTTAAATCCATTATTCACTTCTCAATAATGAATACTATTTCAATAACAAAAAAGCCGACACACACAAAAAATTGCATATAATCGGCTCGAAATTTTATTTATTTTCCTATTTTCTTAGCCCAAGGCTTTTAATTAATCCTTGGTATCGCTCTAAACTTTCACGTTTTAAATAATCAAGAAGCTTTCTTCTCTGGCTAACAAGCGCTAATAAGCCTCTTCGTGAGTGGTGATCTTTAGCATTGGTTTTAAAGTGGCCTGTCAAATAAGTTATGCGATCTGTCATTAATGCAACCTGAACCTCAGGCGATCCCGTATCATTTTTGGCTATCTGATATTTTTTTACAATTTTTGCTTTTTCTATTGCAGTACTAGTCATTCATAATTCTCCTATTACAGAACCGCACATTTTAGCGGCATTTTACTAATTTAACAATATGTTTTTAAATCAATTTTTTATTGATTTTAAGCGTTTAACCTTTAAAGTCTCATTTTTATCAATTTCTCCTAACCCGATAAATTTATTGTTATCCCCATATAGTCTATATAGCCCTGGAATATCTGTTCTTTTCTCAATTATTTTTCCATCTTTTATTGCATTTTCTTCATTAAAATTTAATACTATTTTTTCATATTCACTCAATAATTCTTCAGGTGGTAATAAAAGCTGGAGTCTTTCTTCATATTTTATTTGCTCAATCTGCTCAATATTTATAGAATTTTCGATACTCAATTTCCCAATATTGATACGTCTAAGCTCAAGTAAATAAGCTCCTACATTTAATTGATCCCCAATATCTTCAGCCAATGTTCTTATATATGTACCTTTTGAACATTCTATTTTAAGCCTAAGCTTATCTCCTTGATATTCTAGTAATTCAATTATATGAATTATAACTTTACGTTTAGGCCTTGGAATATTAATTCCATCTCGAGCATATGAATAAAGAGGCCTTCCTTTAAATTTAAGTGCGGAGTACATTGGGGGCAATTGATCAATTGGCCCAATAAATTTATGGAGTATTTTTTTTATTTCCGCTAAGGAGGGCATGCTATCTATAGTTTGCTTAGTAACCTCTCCTTCACTATCTCCTGTTGTACTCTTATAGCCTAATTTTATTAATGCCTCATAGGTTTTGTCTGCGTTCAACAGATAACTTGAAAATTTAGTTGCTTCACCTAAACAAATTGCTAGTAACCCTGTTGCCATCGGATCAAGCGTTCCTGTATGACCAACTTTTTTTGCAGAAAATAAAAATTTTATTTTGGATACTAACTTATTGGAAGAAATCCCAAGTGGTTTATTAGTAAGTAAAAGCCCATCGACATTAAATTTAAGTCGCTTAAATTGCATTATTTTATTTTTTAGAGGGCAATACAGAGTTTAATAGTTTTGAAATTTTCATACTTTCATCTACCGTTTTATCGTAAACAAAATGCAATTTAGGTATGCCTCTTGTCGTCATTCTTTTTGCCAGCTGAGACCTAAAAAATGGCATAGACCTGCTAATGCCTTTAAAAATTTCTTCGTCATACTCAGCGGAAATAATAAATACTTTCGCATGCTTCAAACATGGTGATACTTCAACATCTAAAATAGTTAGCATTTTTAGAGCAGGGTCTTTAATTTCTGTTTGCAATAAAGTTGCTAACTCTTTTTTAATCTGCTGGCTTATTCGATCACTTCTAGGGTAATCTTTCACTGATTTATAGCTTTCTAGGCACTTGAACTAATTCATAGACTTGAACTTTATCGCCAACTTCAATGTCATTAAAGTTTTTCAAAGCCAAGCCACATTCAATATTAGCCTTAACTTCTTTAGCATCATCTTTAAATCTTTTCAAAGAGTCTAACTCTCCTTCAAATATAACTTCACTGCCTCTTAAAAGTCGGACATTTGAATTTCTTCTTATTAATCCCTCTAGAACAATACACCCCGCTATATTTCCAACTTTGGATGCTTTATATATTTCTCTAATTTCAACAAGTCCAAGAATATTCTCTTTTTGTTCAGGCGCTAATAGTCCTCCTAATGCTGATTTAACTTCATCAACTGCTTCATAAATAATACTGTAATTCCTCATATCAACTTCTAGATTGTCAGCTAACTTCCTAGCTCCGCTGTCAGCTTTAACATTAAAAGCAATAATTACTGCATTAGATGCAGATGCCAAATTAATATCGGATTCGTTAACGGCTCCAATTGCAGAATGAATGACATTAACCTTTACCTCTTCTGTTGACAGTTTCTCCAAAGAGCCTGCTAAGGCTTCCGCTGAACCCTGGACATCAGCCTTTATTATTAAAGGTAAAAACCTTACCTCGGCTTCTGTCATTTGATCAAAAACATTTTCTAATTTAGAGGCTTGTTTTGCTAGCTTCACATCTCTAAATTTACCCTGTCTAAATAAAGCAATTTCTCGTGCCTTTTTCTCATCACTTAAGACAATAAATTCATCGCCAGCTTTTGGTACCTCTGAAAGCCCAATCACCTCAACTGGTATTGATGGGCCAGCCTCTTTTACACTTTTACTAGCCTCATTAAGCATTGCTTTAATCCTTCCAGAAGCATTCCCTGCTAATAAACTATCGCCTGGCCTAATAAAGCCTGACTGAACTAATAAAGTTGCTGCTGGGCCCCTTCCTTTGTCTAATCTTCCTTCAATAACGATACCTTTAGCCGGTGTATTAATTGGTGCTTTTAATTCTAAGATTTCAGCCTGCAAAAGTATTGCATCTAATAGATTATCGATTCCTTGACCAGTTTTTGCCGAAATTTCTACAAACATAGAATCTCCACCAAGGTCTTCTGGAATAACTTCCTGAGCTAGTAATTCATTCTTAACTTTTTCAGAATTAGCATCAGGTTTATCAATTTTATTAATTGCAACAATTAACGGCACGCCTGCAGCTTTTGAGTGATTTATTCCTTCTATAGTTTGAGGCATAACTCCATCATCTGCAGCAACAACCAAAACAACTATATCTGTTGCTTTAGCCCCTCGAGCTCGCATTGCTGTAAAAGCTTCATGCCCAGGTGTGTCTAAAAAAGTTGCTACTCCTTTTTCAGTTTTAACATGATATGCTCCAATATGCTGGGTGATACCGCCAGCTTCTCCAGAAGCAACACGTGAGGTCCTGATAAAGTCTAATAAAGAGGTTTTGCCATGATCTACATGTCCCATTACAGTAACTACAGGGGGTCTTGATTCTATTTGTGGCACAATACTTTCATCATTATCTAAAAGTGATTCAGGATCATTATCTTTTGCGGCTTGAGGATTATGACCCATTTCCTCAACTAAAATCATTGCTGTCTCTTGATCTAAAACTTGGTTTATAGTTACCATCATCCCCATACCCATCAAGGATTTAATAAGTTCAGAAGCCTTAATAGCCATCTTATGCCCTAAGTCTGCAACTGAAATTGTCTCTGGAATCAAAATATCTTTTACAATAGGATCGCTTGGTGCAACAAAGTCTTGCTCCTGATTTGAGTCTATATTTCTATTTTTACTCTTTGGAGATCTCCACCCAGAAGAATTATTACTTCCGCCGCGATTTTTTATTGGTCTTTTCTTTATAGTTCTATCAACCCAATTACTTTTTTTCTCTTTTTTCTCTTTCTCTACTTTTACACCGACTTTTGAAGCCGGTCGGTGTAAGGTTCCTTCTTGAGGCACTTCATCTTTTTTTGTTAATGGCTCCTTCTTTTTCTGTATATCTTCTGCTTGCGCTTCTGCTAATGCAGTATGTCTTTTCTCTTCTTCATCTCTTATGCTTTTTTGATCATCATCAACTACTTCTTTAGGTTTTATTGGTTTATTCTCAGCAAGAATTTCAGAACCTTGTTCTTTATTTTGGTCAGGCTTAACAATAGTCCTTTTTTTTCTAACCTCTACTTGAATTGTTCTTGCTCTTCCTTCACTATCTGTTTTTCTGATTTGTGTATTTTGTTTTCTTGTTAACGTTATTTTAGTCTTTGGTCGCAGAGAAGCCCCATGCTCAGATCTAAGGTATGTCAATAATGCTGCTTTATCCTCCTCCTTAAGAACATCTGAGCCGCTTGATTTATCCACTCCAGAGCTTTTTAGTTGCTTAAGTAATAAATCTACTGGCATGCCTAGTTCAGCAGCAAACTCTTCAACGTTAGATTTTCCCATTAAAACTCCATAAATTATTTAAACAAACCAAGGTGCACGTGCTGTCATTATTAATACCTTAGCTTTTTCTTCATCCATTTTGACTAATTCAATTAATTCGTCTACAGCCAGTTCTGCTAAGTCCTCCATAGTAACAATAGCTTTTGAAGCCAAAAGTTTAGCCATATCAGAATCCATACCGTCCATACCTAAAAGATCAGCTGCAGGCTCAGATATTTTTTCTTCTTTTACAATCGCTGCGGTAAGAATTACTGCACTTGCTCTGGATCTTAACTCATTAACTGTTTCTTCATCAAAGGCTTCAATTTGAACCATTTCTTCGATAGGCACATAAGCAACCTCTTCTAGAGAAGAAAATCCTTCTTTCACGAGGATATCTGCAACATCCTCATCAACATCAAGTTTTTCAATAAATAATTGACTGGCAGATGAATATTCTTCTTTTGTTTTTTGATCGGATTGCTCTTCAGTTAGTATATTTAGCTCCCAGCCTGTTAATTCAGATGCTAGTCTAATATTTTGACCATTTCTTCCTATTGCTTGAGCTAATTGATCTTCTGCAACAACTAAATCCATACTGTGCTTATCTTCATCAACCACAATACTTGATACTTCCGCAGGAGCCATTGCATTAATGACAAATTGAGCTGGCTCTATGGACCATAAAACAATATCAACTCTTTCTCCAGCTAACTCACTGGTAACGGCTTGAACTCTCGACCCCCTCATTCCAACACATGTGCCAACTGGATCAAGTCTTTGGTCATTTGCTTTAACGGCGATTTTTGATCGTAATCCCGGGTCTCTTGATGCAGCCATAATTTCAAGCAAGCCTTCTTCTATTTCCGGAACTTCTAACTCAAATAATCTTATTAAGAATTCTGGGGCTATTCTAGATAAAATTAGTTGGGGTCCTCTAGCAGTTTCATCAATCTTAATTAGAATTGCTCTTACACGGTCATTTATTCTAAGGTTTTCTTTAGGTATCATCTGATCACGCGGTAATATTGCATCAAGTCTACCAATTTCAATGACACCATTACCTCTTTCCATTCTTCGAATTTGACCAGATATTAACTTTTCATCTTGAGCTAAAAAGTCTTTAAGGATTTGTTCGCGTTCCGCCTCCCTAACTTTTTGTAAGATAACTTGTTTTGCAGCCTGAGCTCCAATTCTGCCAAAGGCTTCAGAAGGAATTGGCTCTTTGATAAGATCATTATTAACTTTTCCTTTAGCTTTCTCGTCTTCAATAGTGAGTTCAGCTTCTGGATTTTCAATCTCTTCTTCAGGCAATACTGTCCAACACCTAAAGGCCTCATATTCGCCAGTCTCTTGATTAATTTCTACTCGGATATCCACACCAACATCGTGCTTTTTTTTTGTTGCAGATGCTAAAGCTAACTCCACAGCTGTAAAAATGACTTCTCTATCGACATTTTTTTCATGTGCAAGGGCATCTACTAATAACAATATCTCACGGCTCATTTATTTATTCTCCAGTAATACATTTAGCTAAAAATCTAGGTCTAATCGGGCTTTTTCAATATTGTCTAAACTGATTTCCAATAAAGTATTATTAAAGTCTATTAGAATTAAGTCTTTTTTTATCCCTTGCAGAGTCCCAGTAAAATTTTTTCTTTCTTCAATAGCTGATCGAGTTCTTATCTTAACTTTTTCACCTTTAAATCTTTCAAAATCTTGCAGCTTTTTAATCACCCTATTTATTCCTGGTGATGAAACCTCCAGTCGATTAAAAATTATTTCTTCTTCTACTGTGAAAATATGCTTAAGCTGGTTAGTTACAGCAACACAATCATCAATAGTTATTGGGTTTGGTTTATCAATAAATATTCTCAATAATTCACCTTTATTGATTATCTCGAAATCAACTAATTCATATCCCATTTTAGAAACATTTTTTTCAATTAACGCCTCAAGATCAATAGCCAATTTCTAATTCCTTATTAAAATAAAGGTCCTAAAAACAAAAAAGGGCCAAAGGCCCATTAACAGATGCGAATTATATCAATAAATTCAATAAATTGAAAGAATAAAGTTAAAGCTTCTAAGTGTTAATTTTTGCAAACTTTCTTTTACCAACCTGAATTGTAAAGCTAGCCCCTTTAGATGGAGTAAATTTATTGTCTACTATCTTATTTCCATCAATTTTAATGCCCCCTCCCTTGATTAGTCGAATTGCCTCTGAAGTACTCAAAACTAAATCTATTTTTTTTAATAATTGAGGAATATTTATGCCATCTGGTTCAATAGTTGATAATGAATGTTCTTGAATGCCTTCTGGAACATCTCCTTTAGCTCTTAAATTAAAATTATCCTCAGCTTTTTTAGCAGCTTTTTCATCATAAAGA
>Ga0209482_1002916_pt1 | contig 10223 bp, 17 predicted proteins | sample CoawatmetaG10DNA_FD_187512 | JGI IMG/M metagenome (GOLD analysis project Ga0209482, IMG submission 187512) | Marine microbial communities from the West Antarctic Peninsula - Coastal water metaG104-DNA (SPAdes) (version 2) | ecosystem: Environmental > Aquatic > Marine > Coastal ... | reverse complement strand
CTCGTCAATAAAACCTTCGTAATTCCATTCCATAGGTATAAATAAAGAATACAATCCAGACTTCGTTTGTCCGTTTGCATTTCTTTTATTTACGTCAGAGCTATTGTATAACTTTTTAAAGTTTTCACCCCCTTTGTCTAAAGCATTAGAAGTTGATCCCATCATGCACTTGCCAATAATTCTACTACCTAGCCTTAAACAAGTTTTTGTAACTCGCCAGTTATTAAGTATATTGTTTGGTCTTTCCCATTTACCAGATTCATCATGAACCAGTAGTCTTAATTTTTCTCCGTCATACGCGTTGTCACCCGTGTTTTTCCAATCGACCGTGGTGTCGAGACCAACGATGTCTTCCGCTGCAACATTTGAATCGAGCTTTTTCCTTGTAAATTTTGAGGCTGGAACTCTGTATGCGAGTTCTGTTTTGGGACGGTCCATTCCGTCTTGTATCGGTTTAAAGAAGAATGGATAGTTAACCGATATTGGTACAACTTTGTCCGTAAACATCTTCTTTGCATCTCCCCCAGATTTTGACAGTATGCCAAATCTAGCATCTGAAGATATTGTTGCTTGGTTAACAGTCTCGCCGGAAGCCATAAAAGAAAATCCAGATCGCCTGTTTTTGAGATAGGACATTCCGTAACATCTTTTATCTGCCTTGCAAGCTTCCCAGAATATGTAGAATAATCTGTTTGACTCTCTAAAGTCAGGTTGCCCAACGTCAATCTTGGACCACTGCAGGTACATAAAGTGAGTACCAGTAATGTAAGTGTCCACGCCTTTATTATTGAACCAATGACCTTCTTCGCGTCTTCTGAAATGCTCATCTATATATGTCCCCCACGTAGTTTTAAATTCCTCTGGATAATCTCTCCAGTCGAAAATGTTATTAATTCCTTTTAACTCTTTTGGATACTCATCGGGAGTCCACTTACTAGTCTTTTTACTTATCTTGCCAGGTGATGGCGGCAGCGCTATCTTAAACCCCTGTATGTTATATATCTCACCGATCTTTCCAGTCTTGCTAATAACAACAAGGTCATGTTCTTTATTGTAGCCGTATTCCCATTTGTTGCCTTTATTAAGTCTAGATATTGTGGTCTTCCTAATTGGCTCTATAACGCTGTATAAGTTTTGCTCGTACATTACTTAGACATTCTTTCAGCAAATCCTTTAAATTCCGTGGTTTCCACTTCTTTTCTAGGCTTGTTGTCTAATACTCTTTGTTCTTCTTCAATACGACTAAGTATTTCAAAAGCGTCGAATATGGCTAGCTTTTTTGAAGCTGCGGCATTTTTTAATTTGTCCGCTGTTAAGTCATCTTCAGAATTAGTTATTATTTCTTCTTCTGCTACTTTTATTAATTCCTCAACTGCTTTGTGCCCAGCTAGGATTATATTCTTCTTCGTTTCTTTTATGTCCATAATTGATTGTAATTGAATTGGTGGGTACTCGGTATAACCTCTGCCCTTCTATAACGAACTCGTATTCTGATGTGGGTATAAACCCCACTATATTATCTACTTCTAATCCACAAGTGCAGTATTTGACTACTCCTATTAGTGGCTTTTCTTTTTCAATAGAAAACATTTTAGTTTCCTTAATTGGAGCGACGAAACAAAAGCCTTCCAAAGCCTTCCATTCGTCATCTCTTCTGTACGCGTAAACCTGATCCGGCTGTGCCAAATAAGTTTCTTCTGTTAAATAGCTTTTACTATTTTTTTCTTCACCTCTTACATCTCTGAATCTTCTAAATACGTTGTGATGCAATATCACTTCATCTCCTTCTTGGAGTTCCTTGTATTTTTCTGCTAAGGGTAAACTTAAGATAACCCCTATTCTATTTGAATACTCGTGGTTTTGTAATTCAGTGTTTAATAGTAATTCTTGTCCATCAATTGTAGTCTGCCCTGTTGTTCTGCCTCCTTGTGGTGTTACAAGGTAGTTAAATACGCTTTGCATCTACCATGAAATGTTATACTCCACGGATATTCCCATGTTCTTATTAAAGTCTTTCCAAGGCATAAGTATATCCCCTTTCGATATATACACAGTGTATTTGTTGTCCTCTTCTATGATACTGTCTATAGTGTGTCCGCCATAGACTTCCTGTCCAACAGCATAGTGCATTGCATCGTTCTTATAGTCTTTGCCTATACTAATCTTTCTTATCAACTGCATTTTCTGTAAATTTACCAGTATTAAGATCGATGCTTACGTCTCCGTATTTAGATGCAAGTATTTTTTGAGTGCTTTCTACTTCTTTAGTGAATAATAATATTTCGGTTATAAGTTTAGCTTTGTGTGTTTCAAGCCCACCTATTTGCATTTGTGTTTCGTTTACGCGATTCACAGCTTCTCGTAATTCATTCAATTCAGATTCACTAAGATGATTATCTTTAACAACCTCAAATTCCGTGTAGTCTTTTTCTTTTTTCATTTAATTAAATTTAATTTTTACTTATATGGTTTTTATTTTTTAAAGTAATTCATTTTCATAGGTGATTTCTTTTTAAAGAAGCCGGATTTAACCTCACCTGCTTCAAACCCTATGTCGGTATTCACTTTCTTCGTAGTAAAAGGATTTTTTTTCGGAGTAGTTTCTGTTGCAATATCTGGCTGCTCTGTTTTTAAATCATAGTCACCCAGTGTTGCTTTCCTATCTAAATTAAGCACGTCTTTGCCACCACCTACACCGCTTACATTTTGCTTCGACTGCTGATATGCGTTTTCGCTTTCTTGCTTTGCTCGTTTAAGACCTTGTTTCGCTATGCCTAGCTTCCGTATTTCTTTTTGGCTTAAATCTTTTCTTTGAGTAAATTTTCCTTCTTGATCGTAAGTTCCGTATTTACCCTGCTTTTTAGTAAAATTATTTACTTCTCTGTCGGTTCTTTTACCAGCTCTTGCATTATTACGTCTTGCGTAAGCTGTTTGAGATTTTCCTGTTGATTTTTTGTAAAGATCTCCTACTTGTGTAACCTTAGTTTCTTTATCCGGTCCAACCGTGTCTTCGGTTGATGCGGCTTTATCCTTTGCTTTAGCATCCGCTCTTTTTTTATTAGCTCTTGCCGTCATTTCTGGAGTAATTTTAGAAGGGTCAACAATTTTTGTTCCTTCAGCGGCAACGGCTGCATCGTAATTTTCTGTAGTAGTAGTGCCTTTTATACGTTCTCCTGCAGATCTAACAATTTTAGTTTTTTCACTTTTAACCCCCGAGTTATTCTTGCCGGACGATAGTGCTGTCTCATTTGAAATTGCTTCGTCTGCTGCGTTCTTATCTTTCTTGAAAGGTGAAGACTTCATTGCGTACCCTTTCATCTTACTAGGAGAAGGCATAGTGCGAGTCTTGTTGTTTCCGTCAACTCCAGCCGGTCCTACGTTTAGTAGTGGCTCTTTTGTTTTGAACATGCCGCTTTTAACACGGGCTGTAATTGGTCTGTTATTCATCTGTATTTGTTTTTGTTTTTTTCTCCTTTTCTAATTTTTCTTTAGCTTTTTTTTCTTCTTCAGTTTCAACTTTGCCTAAAGGGTCATTGCCGTCGGGAACTCCTGGGTATGTATTACCCAAATTAGCTGCTGTAGGTTCTGGCTCTAGTGTTTTAAATCCATCCGCAACCGCCGCTCCAATATCAGTAAACTTTTTTGCGGAACGCGCTGCGCCGTCAACTAAGGCCATATTCATTTTAAGAGGAGAGTTTGACTTGCGTGTTATAGGTAAGCTATTAGCTAGATCGCCGCTATAGCCATCTTGAAAATAAGCCTCACCCCCATAAAAGTTTTTCTTTATTTTAGCCGGACTAGATATTCTTCCAAATCGTTTTTCAGCCCTAGCTAAACTACCCGGCTCATCACCACCTACACCTCTTCTTGGGCCAGGCGCTGATTTATCTTGAAAGCTATTTTGGTTTTTATATTTAAACCTATTAGCTGCTCCTCTAAAATTTAATCCCATAATTATGATTGTTTATATGCTTCGTTTTCCCACTCAAAATCCGGGTGACCTTCATTCATTGTAGCTCTATCGTATTTCCTAGCAGGTGACTTTGTATCTCTTTTCCAAGTAACAGAATCATCTGAGTATTGTAACCTTCCGGAAGCCATTTGATCTAAATGAACTTTCTCGTGATTAACGGCATCTTGCACTTTATTTTCAGGCAAGTCTGAGCTAACAAAGATCGTTCCATCTCTATTAGCTTCTGCTTGTACTCCTTCTTCTAAATCATCCTTTATAATAACAGGTGTGCCAAACTCCGATGCAGCGTCGTGCAAACCAAATATTTCAGAATGTGATTTTAGCCTAAAAGCCATACTATCTAGATCCTTTCTTAGAATCGTGTTGAGCATTTTCAGCAAAATGTTTTCTAGCCTTTGCAGTAAGATTTTGATTGCTAGCTTCTTTGATATCGTATTTCATGCCATTCTTTTTAGCAGGAGATGCTGAATTGCGATCCATTTTCTTTTTAGCTCTTTTTGCTTTTCTAGCATCTACTCTATCCATTCTTCTTCTTAGTCTTTGAGCTTTGCTCGTGTTTCCGCTAGCTAACGCAGCTTCTCCCTTTGCTCTTATTTTTTGAGAACGTGTTGGCTTAGCTGCAGTTTTACTTGCAACTTTAATTGCTTTAGCTTCAATAGCCTTTGCAGCAGGCATAGCGGTTTTTGTATTTTTAACCCCCTCTGCTTTTAAAGTGGTAACCTTTTTTGTTTTAGACTTCATCTTAGTCTTAGGAACATCACCGGTTATTTTTCTTCCTCCAGTGTTGCCGCTATTCATGCTTTGACCTTTGGTGTTACGCATATTAGGCTCTAACTCAGGAAGATTAAGATCTGTATTACCAAATTTATCTTTTTTAGTTTGCATGCTCCCGTCACCTAGCTTTGTATAAAGTTTCTTTTTTCCTTTTATAACTTTATTTTGGCGCAGAGCTTCTTTCTTGTATTCATTTTTATTTAAGTCGCCGTAAAGTTCCATGTCTCTTTTTGCAAAAGCTTCATCCATTGTTCTTTTTTGCTTAGCTGGAGACTTTGCTGCGATAGCCTTAACTATTTCTTTTGGCAAATTAGCTTTTTGCTTAGCCGTTTGTTTAGCTGGAGAGGAAGTCTTTGCAGGACCGTATCCTTTGTTCATGTTTTTTGCTGGTGATGCAATCCCCATTGCTTTCATTAAAAGTGGGGATGTAGGATTCATTTTAAATGCCATAGTTTTATTTTTATCGTTCGCTATCTTTTATCATGTTGTCGATAGCATGGTTAAACACTTTATCTGTATACGTTTTATTTTTATAAAATGTGCTTTTTGCCGACGTAGGTAAATCCTCTTCGCCGAGTAATATTCTGTATATTCTTGTTATAAGTTGCTTACACTTAAACGATGTGGTATAGGTGTTATACTTCATCGTAGTTCTATTCCTTTTGCTAAAAATGGTTATCCATTCGTTTTTGCGCAATCTTTCCCATCTTGCTTTATCCCAGGAATACGTGTATGCACCATTAATAAAATCATTACGTATAAAATGCTTTTTACAATCTAAGTAAATAAGTAGCTCTAAATCCGCGTCTTTTAATCCGTGAGTTTTACAAGCCCATTTTCTAACGAGCCTGTAATACTTAAAGATATTCTTATTTCTTAGATCTTGCGCGCTTAGCCTCATTCGACTAGCACTATATCATTTATGGTAATAACATGATACATCTTGTCATTCCATTCTATCCCGTGCCCGGCGTGTTTGTCATATCTAACAACACTACCTTCTTTTATATAATCAACTTTATCACCTGCACTTATAACCTCGGCTTTCAAATACCTAATGTCTGTGTTCTGTGTTTCAGTTAATTCTAGGCCCGCAACCGTTTTCGGCGCTTCCTTTATCTTATCTATAACGATGTAGTAGTTAATTGCTTTCAAGAGATCTTACATTTGAGATTATACAATCAGCTGATATAATTGTGGTAGCAACACTTATCGCATTCTTTAATGCAGACTTGGTTACCAACACGGGATCTATAATACCGCTTTCTATCATTCCTTTATAACAACCGCAAGTTACATCAACACCTATCCCCTCGCCTTCCGGGAACTCATAATCAGAATACCCTGCATTGCCTAGTATTATATTGTAAGGTTCTTGTATAGCTTTAAGAAGTATTTTGTAACCATCGTTTTTAGGCTCTATAAGTTGAGAAGCATTTAATAAAGCTATTCCTCCTCCAGGTATAATACCTTCTTGTAAAGCGGCTTTAGTTGCGTGAATCGCATCCTCAACTCTATCTTTCTTTTCTTTCAACTCAACCGCCGAATCGGCACCTACATAAACAACCCCAACTTTACCGGTTAGCATAGACAAGCGTTCTTCAAGCTTTTTCTTAATATAGCCGTTTGTTTCCTTTTCTATTTTATTGTTTACTTCAGTTATCCTTTCAGATAAATCCCCTGTGTTTTCTTTTATTTGCAATGTGGTGTTCTTACTATCGGTAACAGACTTTATCACTTCTCCTAAAACGCCTGGATCTATTAAATCTAAATCATCTCCAAGTTCTTCGTTTACAACGGTAGCCCCCGTTAATATAGCTAAGTCTTCAATAGTGTCTTGCTTGGTTGGCCCAAATCCTGGTAAGTCAACAATGTTTACTTTAATATTACCCTTAACCTTATTCGCTAGTAATGTAGCGTATGGTTGTTGGTCCATCGGTGCCACAATAAGCAATGCTCTTTTTGTTTTAACTACATGCTCCAATATACTTTGTATACGTCGTACACTTGGTATATTTGAACTTACTATTAAAACGTATGGGTTTTCAAGTACAGCTGTGCCTTTATCTTTGTCTGTTAATAAATGCGGGGATTTTATACCTGCATTGAATTGGGTACCTTCAACAAAATCTACATACGTATCATTTGTTTCAGAGTCTTCCATTAGAACGACGCCATTCTTTCCAACTTTTTCGAAAGCTTCTCCAATTTTATCTCCAAGACTTTTTTCATTATTACAACTGATATAAGCAACCTGTTTAAGCATATCTCCTTCAACTGGTATACTGGTATCATCAAGGTAATCCATAATTTCTTTATAACATTCCTGAACGCCGTCTTTAATACTCCTAATCTTTTCTTCACCCTGATATTCGTTTAATCCTGTTAGTAATGAAGAGGCAAGAACGGTAGCTGTAGTAGTACCGTCACCTGCTTCTCTCACTGTATTATTAGCTGCTTCCTTTATTAAGGTTGCACCTATGTTCTCGACCGGGTCCATTAAGACTACGCTTTCTGCAACGGTTACCCCGTCTTTTGTTATCACCGGTCTGCCCATTGCGTCCTCATATATTACGCATTTTCCTGAAGCTCCTAATGTTGACTTCACTGCGTCGGATAATTTATAAACGCCTGACAATATTTTATTTCGTGCCTTATCGCCGAAATTCAAATCTTTTACGATTTGACTTGGTAGATTAAATTCCATTTTATTTTATTTTATTTAATTGTTAATTTATTTTATTTAAAGTTTTCCAGGTACCTCGGCTTCTCCAGGGGCAAGAACAGACTGAGTTACATTGTTTGTTTGCCAACGTACAGTTGCAATGTCACCGTAATTATGATCTACAACGGTTAAGCCGTTACCAAATCCCGTAAGAGCATTGTTAATACCTTGCAGCAGCTTTTGAGAGTCTACAAGAGGATCTCGCGATATTACGCTAATGTTTAGCGCTATCAAACCATTAGGGTGTTCCTCAGCTCTTTTTACGTCTTGTACGACAGCGTCTGCGTTATTAAAGTATATTGCTACAAAGGGGGATTTTTTATCACCTCCCACTTCTGCATACATAATTTCATCCGCGTTCAACATTATATCATTTCTAAATCCTGGTATTCTAATTCTTTTTGCCATTTATTTATTTGTTTGTTTTAAACTCTTATTATATAGTTACGTGTAATTTTAAAAAACTTGTTTTATTCTTCCTCATCTTCGGGGAACGGGTCAATGCCATTCTCAGTAAGTATCTTTAGCCACTCCGCTTCATCTAAATAGTAATCAACTTCAGTCCAATAGGTGCCCATACATTGGTTTGTATTTATAGAACCATAGGCTTTTATATTGTCTCTTTTATTATCCCAACAGATAAACCAAGTTTCTTGTGCGGGATAGCAAATGTTTGTGCTTTTTAATTCTTCGTTTGGCATAATATTATTTTTTAAGCTGCGCCACCATCAAGGATAGTCCAGCCATAAGTATTTATTAGTGTGTTTCTTGCTGTTTCTGCTGCACCACCAGATGTAAATTGTGAACTACCAAAACCAATACTTACTGCGTTTGTTATGTCTTGTGCTGCCCACCCTATTAATGTAGCATCATAACTAGCAGTGGATAATGTACTACCAAAAAACATATTATTGGCGGTTGATAAACTTGTAATATCCCAATTTGCTAAACTTTGGTCAAAAGTAGTACCCAGATTCCTAAGCATATTATTCATAGTAGTAACATTACCCATATTCCAGCTTCCTAGCGGTTGATTAAAAGCATCTGTATCCATAAACATTTGGTCTGTTCTAGTTATAGTACTCATATCCCAACTAGAAATATTTTGATTAAATAAGGCTGCATTCCTAAACATATTTTCTGCCCTATTAACATTGCTTAAATCCCAATTTGCAAAACTTGAATTTCCAACTAATAAAAGACAACTCCTAAACATAGCACCTATATTGGTAGCAACGCTTAAATCTGGTATATCTGTTGCGGTTACGTCAACAAAATTACAACCAAAAAATGCGGAACCAAAAGAACTCCAAACGCCAGTACCCCAATTTTTAATTTCTAAAAGTTTGTTTTTATCACCGTTACTAAATACAACTCTGCAATTATTTATTGGTGTAACTGAAACATCATAAGTTCCAGCGGTTGCGTATGTGTGTGTAGTTGTTCCGCTTTGTACAGTTTCTTTGTTTCCGTCACCCCACTCAACATCATACTGACCCTGCCAAGGCAACTGGAATTGGTCGTCATTTGACACGCCTGTCTTGTCAGTTTTTACAGATATAATGAAACGCTCCTCGACGACGCCTCCGCCTCCGCCTAAGCCTAAGTTTACCATTGGGATACCTATCCCCATACCATTACCAACTGCCATGTTACTTTAAAGCTACAAAATTAGAGGCAGTGGTACCGGTCGTTGTTATAAAATCAACTATTACAGGTAATATAGATCCCGCTGGTACGTTTTTAAATGTTACTCTATCTAGTACTATAGGGTATTCCCCATTAGCTCCAAACTTGCCTGTCAGTATTACAGACACATCTCCGGCAGTCCCTACGTATAAGCAGGCGCCTTTAAGATTTGTGACCGCGGATGGGGTATCTGAAATATTTATGAATGTCGTTGCTTCTGTTCCAAAATCTGGTTGGTTAAAAAATTGTCCCATTGTTTATTTATTTATTTTTTTGTTATGTTTATTTTATCTGCAATCTTCTCGGCGCTTCTACCCACAACGTATCCACCTATACCTATTTGAAGTAAAGTCCAAAACTCCCCCTCTAATATTGGTATCGGCCACCCGAACAAAGGGGCAGCGAACTTATTATATATAACAATAAATCCGAATGATAGCATAAGTATAGGTCTCCATGTTCTCTGTAACCAGTTACCCTTAGCTTCTGCGATTATTATATCAGTCTGCATTTTTTGCAGCTCTAATTCTTTTTCTTTTAATACTTGTAGGATCTTATTTTTAGCAGCGTCTCTCTCCTCGTCACTTGTGAATAAATCATCTATAACTTTTCCAATGTCTCCTATAACGCTAGCCCCGAAAAACTTTAATATCTTGTCCATGCTATTTAGTATTATATTTTTTACCACTTTCTTTTTTAGTACCCTCTCCATCATTACCTCTATTCCTAGCAGGTGTTTCCCATCTCTGGTCCTTATGATCAAAATCTTTACCCTTAGCCGCAGAAGGATTAGCTCTAGCCTCACGTTCCGCATGTGTCTTCTTAGCCTTTCTGTCAGGGGTCATCGCATACGCTTTGTCTCTTGCCGCTTTGTCTCTTCTCGCCGTAGCCGATAAATTTTGTGCCATACCTGTATGATTACGCGGGTTTAAATAAACTTAAAAAAGCGACGTTAGCCTACTACTATTATATATAACAACCTATTGTCGCACAAGGCCTAAAAAAAATTTATTGCAAATATGGAAGTATGGGGTAACACTATAAAATTTAAAAACATTATGG
>Ga0209482_1002912_pt1 | contig 10233 bp, 12 predicted proteins | sample CoawatmetaG10DNA_FD_187512 | JGI IMG/M metagenome (GOLD analysis project Ga0209482, IMG submission 187512) | Marine microbial communities from the West Antarctic Peninsula - Coastal water metaG104-DNA (SPAdes) (version 2) | ecosystem: Environmental > Aquatic > Marine > Coastal ... | reverse complement strand
TGAAATGATCTTGTTAAGGGCGTAACTGCCTGTGGAAACAAAGCCCATGTCGGGCACTTGCTCTGATAATAATCCTGCGTTCTTAAGTCGTTTTAATACTGCTTTATCCATAAACTATTATAGAAGTGTTGACTTTTTGGTTGTTTGTAATACCGAGAAAATTAACAGACTAGTGCAGGCCTGGGTTGTACACCCCTCCACCTTCAATCCTAAAGGCAGGACGGGCATTCCCGAAATACCTATACAGCGTAGGATCCTTGTCCATATCGGGGTCGCAGGTAGGGCAATGAGGAACAGTAGGGTTGTTTGCGTTTTCCGTCATCGACTCAAAGCATTGAAAGGTTGCTTCACATGAAGAGCATTGGTAGTCATAAGTAGGCATTATCGGTTGTCTCCTGAGCCCCCTAAGGCTCCTCTTTCCTTTCGTGAGGATAGTTTATCCAAGTTTTTCTTACCAACATCTTCTAAGGTCCAACCAATGTCTTTAGCTATAGCAGCCAAGTACCATAATGTATCCCCAAGCTCTTTAGCAATCTCTAGCTTATCTTCTTCTGTTGGAATCCCACCCTTATCTCTCATAATCTTCTTGACCTTTTCCGCTACTTCACCAGCCTCTCCGTTTAGACCTAGGATTGGATACACAGGCAAGGTGGCATCCCTAAACCTAGGATAGATTGCGCTGTACATAGCCATATTTTGATATTCATTTAACGATAAATTTTCCATATTAGTAAACTCCATTTTCTTTTTTGCTAACTTCAATCATCTCCTCAAGCATACTATCAAAAGTATACTCGGGCTCCCAACCTAAAGTAGTTTTTAACTTAGTGCAGTCCCCTTTAAGATCTTCTAGCTCAGTAGGTCTGAAATATTTAGGATCAATTGTGACAAACTCACTCCATTCTCTTTCTAGTTTTGTAAATACTTTAATGCACAACTCCTCAATAGAGTGGGACTCACCCATAGAGCATACAAAATCGTCAGGCTTGTCGTGCTGTAACATCATCCACATAGCTCTAACGTAATCTTTAGCGTGTCCCCAATCTCGGGTAGCTTTTAAATTACCTAGTGAGAGTTTCCACATCTCTTTCTTATAGATCTTTACAGCACCGTCTACAATCTTTCGCGTTACAAAGTTCAGTCCTCTTCTCGGAGATTCATGATTGAAGAGTATACCGTTAGAAACAAACATGTTGTAACTAGAACGATAAACTTTACACAGGTTATAAGCATATAATTTAGCACAGCCATAAGGGCTAACTGGGATCATCGGTGTAGTTTCTCTACGAAAACCATCGGGGTCATATTCATTCCCGTACATTTCAGAAGACCCAGCTTGGTACATTCTAGAAGTAGGGCAAATGATTCGCATGGCTTCTAAAAGATTTAATACTCCATTAGCATCAGCCATTGTAGTAAAAGCAGGTTGGTCAAAACTAATTCTTACATGTGATTGAGCAGCCAGGTTATAAATCTCATCAGGCATACACTCTTCTAGAATATGAATCAAAGATGGTAAGTCTGTTATATCCCCATAAACCAAGTGTAGCTTAGGATTGTCAAGAATTCCAATACCCTCTAATCTACTGGTTTGATTTTCTGGGACGGAGTGCCTTCTTAGTAATCCCCATACTTCATAACCTTTCTCTAAGAGAAGCTCTGCTAAGTACGATCCATCCTGTCCGCTAATTCCGGTTATTAACGCTTTCTTTGTACCAATCATATGTTTTATTTATACCCTCTTCAAAAGGAGTGAAGTTGAATCCTGGGAAAAGATTTGTAAATTGTTTATTGGACCCATCTTTTCTATACTGCCCATCTAGTTTATTATTATAGGTTACTTCAACCTTCGGATTTATTATAGCCTTAATGGAGTCCACCATTTGAGAGATACTTAGGTTTTCCTCTGGTGCGACTATAACAGGATCCACTCCTGTATGCTTTTCCAGCAACAATGGGATAGCTCTACAAAGATCGTCCACAAATAACTGCTGTCTCTTGGGTTTGCCCGTCCCCCAAAATTCTACAGATTCTTTAGCTTCATGTAGCTTACGAATCGCAGCAGCAGCAAAGTGAGAAGTCTCTAAATCAAAGTTATCCTCTGGCCCATAAAGATTTGATGGGGAGAAACAGGAGTAATTAACTCCGTGCTGCTCTCGCATGGCTTTAATATGAACCCATAAAAGCCTCTTGGTATATCCGTAAGCTAAATTCGTAGGAGCAGGGGGACCATCTAAAAGGTTCTCTTCTGTGAAAGGGTACTCATCAACAACATCTGGGAAGGCGCAAGTACTGAGAGATGCTAATAGTCTAGGCACACCTGTGGCAAAACAAGCATCAACTATATTAGTATTAATCTTAGCATTCTTAGAAAAGAAGTCGGCGGGATGTTCAGCATTATCTTTAATCCCTCCCACCTTAGCAGCTAAGTGAATAACCGCATCAGGACGATTAACTCGGAGGAATATTTCGGTTTCTCTGTACTTTGTGAGATCAAGTTGTTTAGTAGAAAGATAAGTCCACTCAGGCTTAATACGTTTAAGCCTTTTTCCCACGAAGCCACTACCCCCAGTAACAAAAACTTTCATAGGATATCTTTAATCAAGTTGCAAATAAATTTAATATCTTTCTCAGATAGGAGATGGTGGTTTGGTAAGTACAACCCTCTCTCTTTGATGATATCAGCATTAGGGAGAGTGCATTCTCCATATTTTTTTACATAAAAAGGTTGTTTACCCATAGATCCACAAATCATGGGTCTAACCTCAATATCATTCTCTTGCAGAATTTTAACTACCTGCTCTCTATTCTCTGTCACCACAGGGAAAGCAAAGTTAGAAATAAAACTACCTCCCTCTTCAATACTATTCATGTCTAGGTACTTAAGGTAATAATGTAGATTTTCATTTCTAACTTTACTAATAGCATCTATCTTATCCAGTTGGCGAAGACCAAGAAACGCTTGAAGATCGGTAGCTCTAACATTAAACCCCGCATGATAGAAAGTATACAAAGAATCAAACTCTGAAACATCCCAAAACCCCCTCAAAGTGTCTTGGTATTCTTGGCTCATGTCTCTATCCCAACCGTGGCTTCTAATACATTTAAGAATTTGATTGTATTTAGCATTAGAAGTGCAGACAACACCTCCTTCTATGGTTGAAATATGATGACCGAAGTAAGTTGAGAAGGTAGACATTTCTCCAAAGGTTCCTAGCTTCTGTCCTTTATACTCAGAACCTAAAGCCTCGCAACAATCCTCAAGAAGTATAACCTTATTCTTATTACAAATGTCGGAAAGATATTCCATATTAGGAGCAAGTCCTAGTACGGGAACAAGTATAGCAGCCTTTGGTCTATGTCGTATTTTGGCTCCTGAGATATCCTTTTCGATCACCCCATTTTTTATTAAATCTAGGAAGTGATCTAAATCTACGGAATAGTCTGAAGTATTACAGTCACAGAGTAGTGGTTTTAAACCTAACTGCATCACAGGGGCTAGATCGGTAGCCCAAGATAGCGCAGGGACAATAACCGCGTCCCCTGCCTCTAAATCACCAGCCTCCATCAAGGTAGCTAACATTAAAAGATTAGCAGATGAGCCAGAGTTAACAAAGGTAGAGTGCTTCGAACCCAAGTAATTACTCCACTTATCCTCAAACTCTATAGTTAGAGATCCTTTAGTAAGTCTAGGGTAGGTCTTTAGCCACTCTACTAGCTCATCAATGTCCTTATCATCAATTGTTGCCTCTGCTAATTTAATACTCATAACTCAAATGTGTAACTCCATAGTGTGATATTCCTTATTATTTAAAATAGTTGTTTTCATAGTTTTAAATCCAAGTTTTTTATATAAGCCTAGTGCTGGTAAGTTATCTCCAAATACCTTAAGCCAAAATCGTACTATGCCTTTATCTTTAAGGTCGTTGATAATTATATTATAGAATCCGTACCCTAAACCTCTGCCTCTAAATTCAGGATGTATGTCACATCCTATACAAACAGATGAGGAGGTCCATTCTGAAGTTCTAAAATAACCAACATCCTGCTCTCCTTTTGATAGTATTAACATTTTAGGGTGTGTATTTTTAAACCACTCAATGCCTTCTTCATCAGTAAAGGTTGCCGAAGTTTCTAACCATCGTCTTGTTTCGTACTGATTACGAACAGAAAGTACAAAAGGCATATCTTCTACAAGGGCTTCTCTATAAGATAATTTATCCATTCAACTCGCCATTTATAGTAATTACCTGCTTAACCACATAATCTACATCGGAATCAGACAATTTTGTGTGTAGGGGTAAGGAAATAATATTCTCTGATAAAGTATGTGAATTGGGGCACGAACCAAAACTGCTCTTATACATGGAATACTTCGTATTATCCATATAATGCACTCCTGGGAAAATATTTACCAAGTTTAGCCTTTCCATAAACTTGTTTCTATTTTTAACAACTATCTGGAAAAGGTGGCGGGACGATACCTCACAGTACTTAGAAACACTCACATAATCTACTACTCCCTCAAAACTATCCTCGTAATATTTACAAATTTTTCTGCGGTAGTTATTATCCTCTTCAAGATACTTAAGACCAACCAGCCCCATAGAAGCCATCATGGAATTTCCGTGATATTTAAATCCTACATCCACAAGATCATATTCCCATTTGTACGCTCCTTTCTCGTTGGTGCGTTGGTAAGTATCTTTATTTATCCCCAACCACGCAAGCTTCCTTGCTAGAGTATCATAATCTGTATTTTTGAAGCAAATCATCCCAGAGTCGGCTGTAGGAAGATTCTTTACTGCCTGAAAACTAAAAACAACCACATCAGCCTCAGTTCCAACATGACAAAGATTTCCTTTACTATTTTTTACAAAAGTTCCCGCCATATGAGCAGCATCCAAAATAAGTTTTAAATTGTGCTTCTTACATATACGAACTACATCATCGAGTCTGCCTGTGTTGCCTCCGATCCCAACAAACAAAACAGCTTTAGTTTTTTTAGTTATAGCTTGTTCTATGGACTCTGGGCTTAAGCATAAAGAATCATCAATATCCGCAAATATAGGAGTTAATCCTTCGTACAGTATTGCATGGTTTGTTGAAACAAAAGTTAAGGGTGTAGTAATTATCTCGGAATCAGATTCCCACTTATTGGAATCTTTCAGGATCTTAACAGCAAGATGTAAGCCTACTGTGTTAGAACTAAGAAAGTGGGCGTTGGGCAATTGGGTATACTTTTTCCACTCTTCTTCAAACTCCAAAGTCTTAAATCCCAAGCCAGTCCAGCCCTTATCGAAACACTCCTCTAAGTGTTTCATTATTTCTTTCTTCCTGAACTGTGGGACAAATAAATTAATTGGCTTCATTTAGAATCTCGTACTGTAGTCTATAAGAAAAATTGCTTATAGTATTATGAATATCCCGAATATTCACTAAAGGATCAACTATAATTTCTCCACAAGCTCCAATAGAAATGCTTTCTAAGGTTAGCTTGCCAGTCATGATGTCTGACCAAGTTTTTGGAGAAGCAACATAATAAACCTCATGGCTTCTTACCATTATAGGTCGTTGTGTTGAAAATTTAACTTCAATTTGCTGATTATTCAATTTAAAATTAAGCTGCTTCTCTACTGCTATAAGGGAAGCAGCTAAATAGCTAACGTAGGATTCGTCGGGCCTAAGTAAGGCTCCTTCCTTAACGGTAGTTCCTGGTGTTAGTTGGGTGATATGAGGATACTCAACAAGCAATTCTTGCAAAATATCGTAACACCGCACACTGGTATTAATCATTTCGGCTTGGTTGGCATAACAAAAAATGTTCCCCTCTAACCCTAGCTTTGTATATGTTTCATTTAATGCAGAAATCTGACTAGTCAGACGGTCTGTTATGATTTCAATCTTATCATCATAACTTATGTTAGGATAAGTCATAGGAAAAGCGTCAGCTATACCTAACTGGGAAAAGTAGTAAATAGGTTTGGATCTACTTTTTACATCTTGTAAAAAGCTTTCTTTTTGCTTGTGCCAATTATCATTAGCGTGAACAATAACACAATCAGATAACTCTAGAACGATAATAGAATCGTTACTAGTGAAATCAGGGTTAATATGGGAGGTAATAGTCGCATTGTTATGTTTAACAGGTTTGTCGGAAACCTCCAAAACAGAATCAAAACTTTTACTAGCCCTATTATGAAATCCTGGAGAACTATATTTTGGGATAATGACTTCTGAGTTTTTTAGATGTGTACTACAAAAGTAATCGTCAAAATGATCATCATGGCCGTGACTAATAATTACTGCTAACTTTTTAGGATCCAATTTTTTTATATTTTCTATATCAATTGCTCTGGGAAGGTGGCTTTGAGTCCACCCTCCAAATGCTGGGGACATCACCCAAGGATCAGTTAAATAGTAAAAATCAGTATCCTCTATGAGAAGACTAGAGTGATTAATAGCGGTTATAGTAGTCATGATAAATTGTATTTTCGAAAACAATACTCGGTATCTGATAGAATATCTTTGTTAGAAAATTGATGAGTTAGATTATGCTCCCCTAAGCCAATAGCTACACCAGCCTGATTTACTACAAGGGGGGATCCATATTTTTTGTTCATCCTATACCACATGTCGCAGTCCATAAAAAATGATATCTTGGGATCAAAAAGATCGCCTTGATTAGGAAATATACCAACACTCGGACATCCAATAGTGTTAATACCCCTCAAAAGAGAGATTGGGTCCTCTGGAAAGATCGGGGTCATCGGTTTATAGTAACTTTTCTCATTCTCATTATAATGAATAAACGAGGTAACAACCCAATTATTCCCTGTAGCTATAGACTCCATTTGAGATAAACATGATTCACTAATAAAAAAATCATCTTGATTCATAACTTTAATATATTCTCCAGAAGAGTTATTAATCGCATTGTTAGTATTACTGGCAGGACAACCCCTATGTTCCTTGTTTTTAAAATAAGTAACCGATTCTTTATACTTATCTTCGATTAGGATTTTTAAATCGTCATTATCGGAATGATCTGAAACAATAATTTCTATATCAGAAAAATCTTGTTTGAGAATACTATTTAAGCACCTACTTAGATACTGTTTTCCCAATCCACCCATTTCATATGTGGGTATGCATACGGAAATTTTCATAATACTAGGTCAATCTCCTTATCCACTCTACTATGGAACTCACAATAGTTTCTAGCTAGATTATAATTTTTATCTATAACCTCTTCTAATTCTTTGTACTCATCAGAGGGTAGTGTGTTTAGCGAGTTTAATATCCTTTCCAAGTCTCTCAAGCTGGAGAAAGGGATTATGCCCTTGTCATCGAAATAATCACCAACATTTGGGGCTCCCCAATAAATAGGAACAGTCTTAGTTATAAAGCAATCAATAAGTTTTTCTGTTATCCAATTAGGGGTAGCCTCATTTTCAATGATAATTGAAAATTTAGCATTTTTAAATATTAACTCTTTACTATCAATTCTTGGTGGAGTTCTAATACTTCTAATAGAGAAATTGTTTATCTCATCTTTGTCCTTCAAATACTCATAAACAGCTTGTCTAACCTTATGCCCTGGGGTCCATAATTTATCACTGGTTAGAAAAGATACTTCGTCTTCCTTATTACTCCAACAAGCAGAGGGATCATCTACCCAACAAGTACCAAAAATAAACTTCCTAGCGTTGGTGCAATTAGCTAAAATATCAGGATGCCAAGCCAGAATAAGATCAAAGGATTGTTGATTAACAATTATTGCGGATCTAGTATCCTTAACTGAGGGAGGTTCAATTTGAATAAAGACTTTTACCTCTGCGGTAGGATCAACTTGGATCGAATCAATAGCAATACTCACTCTTTGTTTTCTATCTCTAAAATCGTTAGAGATATCTTGACTAAATAATGTGGGTTTCATATCTTAATCCAACTAATAGGAATTATATCCTTTGTATTTCCAGGCCCCTTAGGCCCAAACCATTCATTAGGGGCTATAACTTTTTTGCTTTTCGAAAGCCAAGCCGCCCACCAACTAAAGCTACTGTTTGCTATGATATGATAGTTGCACTTACTCAATAATTCAAAATCTTCCATGAAAGCTCTTTGGCTTATCTCAAATCTTCCCCCTTTAAAGTTTTTAGCGCACCACTCAGGGTCATCCGAAAAGACTTTTACAGGTCTGTCGGGAAGCAGAAACAAAGCTTCTTCATAGTATTCTCTAGAACAAGTAGGATGTATATTTGGGTGATTAAGATAGTCTCCTCTCCTCACATGGATCCCAATGTAATCATCGTCTAATTCTTCAGGGTACTTGGGGTTGCGAAGAGTAAACTCAGATTTCAACTCATTTTTGTAGTCCAAAAAATACTTTTCTGATTGAAAGTATCCGTGAAGCGTAACATTATCTCCTTTGGGGATGGGGGAGTAATGAAAAGCGGGTTCTTGGTAAATGATGCCTTGTGGCTCCTTTATTTTTTGAGCAGTCAGGTGAAATAAATCAAAGAGGTTGGGGTCATTCTCGGGGAAGGCACAATTGGTGTTAGCTCTCATACTGGTAGCGTAAGTAGCAGCATATTGAAACATTTGGTTCCCTAGCCAGCCAAAGTACCCAGGATAAAAAGAGATCATAGTTCTAATTTTTCATAAGGCTCCATACGCTTTATTTTAGAAGAATGGTCATTAACCATACTCATATCAACCTTGTGTTCGTTTGTTGGATTATCTCCATTATAAATATAATTTACTTCCGACATAAACCTATAATGCTCCTCTCCTGCCATTTCTAGCATAGGATACATAAAACAAAGATCGCCACTCCACTGCCAGTAATCTCCAGTCTCATCCTTCAAATCTTCCTCTTTAATCTTTCTCCAGAGGAAGGCTCTCCAAGTTCTAATATGAGAAGCAGTAAAGGTAACTTCCCTTAAATTTGAAAAGTTAGTTTGTTTTGAAGCAAAGCCCATAAACCCATTAGAAAATGCAAAGCTTCCATTTGCTATCCAGATATCTTTATCAGAGTATAAAGAGTGGATTCTACTAAAGACTTGTGGATCAGGTAAATAATCGTCTCCATCAACTTCAATAAGTACATCGTCATCAGAGATATCAGGGTTGTCCCTAATTACTTTGTCAAAATTACCCGCCTGGTAGATCTTCTTATCGCTGTCATCAACAAGGATGAACCTACTGTCACCTTTTATGAACTCTTTTACTATAGCTACTGAATTATCAGTAGACAGATCATGAGTAATGTAACAAGTAAAATCTTTATAATCTTGATTCTTGATTGTATACAGGCAACGCTCAATATATTCCTCTGCGTTATAAAATCCAGTTAATATTACTAAAGCCATTATTTTAAATATTTCTCCAATATGCGTTGTGTATATCCTTTTTGCTTTATTTCTAAGTTTGTTATTGCAGCAGAGTATAAAGCACTTTCCTCGTCTTCCCACCCAGCAACCTCATCGCTTGCAAAAATGATTATTTTTGGGCTTTTTGCTAAGATGCGTCCTATCCTCTTACACAAGTCAATAGCTGTTACTTTCTCAATACCAGATACTTTGATAATAGTTCTATTGGCTTTTTCCTTACAATAATAAACAATTTTAGAAACATCCTCTATATCCAAAAAGGATCGTTTTACGCCTTCATAAATTGTTATTGTTTTGTTATCTTGAATGTTGTTCTTAAAATAATTAATTAAATTATCCTTATTACCTTTAAGCCCAACCAATTGCGGTATTCTAAAGATCAAATAAGAGGAAGAGGTATTTTCTATTAATTTTTCCATCTCTGCTTTGTGTCTATAGTAATCATTATCAGCAAAGCTTACTAAAATAGTACTAAAATAAATAAATTTTAGATCTTTATGCTTGTCTAATGTCTGTGTCAATAATTGTTTTTCTCTGGTGAACTCGTCTTCGTTCGTTTCACTAGAACTAGACACCCCAGCAGCAAAAACTATACAATCTTCATAATCCTCAGCATACTTTTTAAATTCAGAGGCTACTAAACCATTACCTATAATCATATTGCTAACTTAATAAGTTTTTCCATAGTTGATATATATCCTCATCACCTAGAATGGGTTGCCCATTACTCATTCCGTTGAAGGGTATCCCTGCGAGCTTACACTCGGCCTCTACGAGCCCGTAAGTCTCGCTGAGGGATGAGTGGTAGACTGCGCTTACGCGCCCGTACATAGCCTGA
>Ga0209482_1002909_pt1 | contig 10238 bp, 7 predicted proteins | sample CoawatmetaG10DNA_FD_187512 | JGI IMG/M metagenome (GOLD analysis project Ga0209482, IMG submission 187512) | Marine microbial communities from the West Antarctic Peninsula - Coastal water metaG104-DNA (SPAdes) (version 2) | ecosystem: Environmental > Aquatic > Marine > Coastal ... | reverse complement strand
TTACTATATTGTTATTGTCTGCTTATCTATTATTAAATAAATTTAAGTTTAGAATAGCTAAAGGATATGACTATATTATTTTAAGGTATTCTATTTTTCTTGCTTTTTGTATTTTGTCAGGTTTTTTTGGCTATATATATGGAGTATGGGATTTGGATATACAAATATCCAAATCTAGATTACTTATAGAATATGTTATAACATTGTATTCTTTTGTTTATTTTGTCTTATTGCCAATTTTTTTACTCAGAGATAACGAGACTATAAAACTTTTTTTTAAGTTAATGAATATATTGTTCAGTATTTCATTTTTTATAGGAATTGCAAGTTTTTTGTCTAAATATTTTTTTGGCTTTGTATTAGTATCAAGACATTTTTCAGGTTTTGTTGATGTTGGCGTTAGGTTTCATGGGCTATTTGGAGAGCCTAGAGATGCAGGTCCTGGGCTGGTGTTATGGATCTCTTTAATTTACTTAGGGAGTTTCCACAATAAAGCAAAAGAACCAAATAAATTAATGATAAGTTTTATTTTAATTGTTTTGCTGTTTACATTTTCCCTGTCAGCAATCGTTGGTATTTTTTTATCTTTAGGTATGATATTAATATATAAAATAAAGGTATGGCCCATTAATGTGAGGCAAATAGTTAAATATTTGTCTAGTATTTTTTTGTTTGTTGCTATTATTTCCACTGTCATTAGCTTGTCTGATAGATTGTCCATGTACTATGAAGCAACAGGTCAAATTTATTCTCAATTTGTACAGGATGAGAAGATTGAAACAGCATATGACGCCCAAATGCTTGATGTTTATCCTGTTTTACACCGTATTAGGGAGGTGAGAGATTTAGAAATTTTCCCATTTTTGATTGGTACTGGTTTAAGCAGCTCTTCTTTAATAAATAAAAAATATAGTACTGCTAGCGATATGACACAAAACCCAAGATCAAATTTAACCAGATATTTTTTTGATACAGGTTTGCTAGGTTTGATGGCCTATATTTGGTTTTTTATTTTAGTTGTAAATAAGATGTTGATTTATTTTTCATTTAAAAATCAAGACTATATTATGGTTCTTTTATTGGCCAATCTAGGTATGTCATTAGCTCATAGATCTGTATCTGTATTTATATTTACTGGTATATTCTTAGCCGTTAGTTTTTATAGAAAAAATAATTTACAATGAATATACTAATCAATGCACTAGGGGTTGTTGATTCTGGAGGTATTAAAGTTCTTGATCGGTTGTTAAATGAGGTTAAAGGTACTATATTGATCCAGTCTTTTGTTGTTTGCAATATAAGTGTGAATATAAATATAATTGTAGATAAATATCAATCGTGTAACAACATAACATTTGTTACTAGTTATAAAAAAGGATACTTGTTTAGACTTCTCTATGAAATGTTTTATTTTCAGAGCTTGATTAAAAATTACAATATTGATTTAATCTACAATTCTACTGGTACTGGGCAGCCTTTTATCAATACTCCACAATTAGTGAAAATTCAAAATTTAATTTTTTTTTCTAAGAAGTTAGATTCAGTGTTTTTGAAAAGAAAATTATTTGTTCCTTGGTTGATTGATATTTTAATAAAAAGATTCTTTGTTAAATGTTTACTTATCAGGGTAAAGCATATTGAAGTTCAATCTGCTCATGTTGAAAATTGTTTGTCAAATTATATAAGTATTAAAAATAAGTGTATTTATAAAAAAAGTGATATTAATATTTGTGATAATGACTTTAGTCCACCAAAAAAATATGACTTTTCAAAGAAAATTAAATTTTTATATATAGTTGGGCCACATTTTGAATTACCACATAAAAATCTCACTACTTTCGTGAATGCTTTGTCTACATTTAACGGATTGAATGTAGATTATGAGATAAATATAACTTTAACCAAAGATCAGCTCCATAATTCTAAAATATGGGATCCTACTTTAGACTCTAAAACAAATTTTCTTGGCTATATTAGCAGTCAAGATGAAATGAATAAGTTGTTTTGCAGTAATACAATTTTAGTTTCAACATCCATTATCGAAACATTGGGTTTGCATGTAATTGATGGTATAAAAAAGGGTGTAATCACAATAGCTCCAAATGAGAATTATGCAAGAACAGTTTACGGTGACAATATGAATCTATATGACACGTTAAATAGCGACTCTTTATTAAATGCAATTCAAGTTGTTTTAAAAAATGATAGCCAACATTCTGAGCTAATTTTATCCCTACAAGATAGATTGAAAAAGAGTGAAATGGCTAAAAATCAAAATATTCTAGATATATTCAAAGAGGTTTTAAATGTTTAAAAATAAGGTTTTACTAATTTCTGGTGGTACAGGCTCATTTGGTAGCTCCGTATTAAGAAGGTTTTTAAATACTAGCATTAAAGAAATACGAATTTTTTCGAGAGATGAGCTTAAGCAGGATGATATGAGAAAGTTTTACAATAACGATAAACTTAAGTTTTATATTGGAGATGTGAGAGATTACGATAGTATCCATCAAGCAATGAAGGGTGTAAATTACGTTTTTCATGCAGCTGCGCTTAAGCAAGTTCCTTCGTGTGAATTCTATCCACTTGAAGCTGTAAAGACTAATATATTGGGTGCAGAAAACGTGATGAATGCAGCTATTGCTAATAATGTTGAGCGTGTTGTAGTTTTAAGCACCGACAAAGCAGTCTACCCTATTAATGCTATGGGCATGTCAAAAGCATTAATGGAAAAATGTATGATTTCTAAAGCCCGCATGCAGACTAAGGGCGAGACAGTTTTTTGTGCAACTAGGTATGGCAATGTTATGGCAACAAGGGGTTCTGTTATTCCACTATTTGTATCGCAGCTAAAAAAAGGAATGGATTTAACTGTTACTGATCCCAACATGACTAGATTCTTAATGTCATTAGATGATTCCGTTGATTTAGTATTGTTTGCTTATCAAAACGGGAAGCAGGGAGCTATTTATGTACAAAAGTCGCCCGCTTCAACAGTTGGAGATTTGGCACAAGCATTAAAGGAAATTTTTAATAGCGATAGTCAAATTAGAACTATCGGCACGCGCCATGGCGAGAAGTTATACGAGTCTTTGATCTCTCGAGAAGAAATGGGTCGAGCTATTGATTTAAAAGATTATTACATGATTCCTTCAGATGACCGTGACTTAAATTATGCAAAGTACTTTACCTCTGGAGAAGAAATAATTTCAAATATTGATGACTACACGTCACACAATACAGATAGACTAAATGTTGAACAAGTAAAGGAATTATTGCTTAGTTTGGATTACATTAAAAAAGAGCTTAAGAGGCGTTGAGTTTTGGGTAAGAATTTAATTGTGACTCATGAAAAAAATCTGGGATTTGTTTGTGCCTTCTGTAAAGGCACAGATTTGAGTTTAATTATGGACTTCGGTGAAGTTGCCCTCGCTGGCGCCTTTCTCAAACCAGAAGATTTTACAGGTGAGCAGAAGTTTCCGATGCGTGTATGTTTTTGTAACTACTGTTTTGCGGTCCAGGTCGTAGATATAATTGCGCCTGACACTTTGTTTCAGGACTACTTCTATTTTTCCTCATCCATTGAAACTTTGCGTGATCATTTTCATAAATACGCGAAAGAAGTATTTAGTTTAATTAACAAACCGTATGAAGCTACAATCTTGGAATTTGGTTGTAATGACGGTGTGCTTTTAATGCCTTTAGCAGACCTGGGTGTGAAAAATTTGATTGGTGTTGATCCAGCTGAAAATGTGGTTTCTAGTATAAATGATGAACGTATCACGATTAAAAATAGTTATTTTAATGAAGAAATTGCGCAAGAAATTGTTTCGGAATATGGCCAAGTTGACATGATCATGGCTAACAACGTTTATGCACATATTCCAGATATTCAAGGCACAACACGTGCAGTAGAAAGTGCACTAAGTGATAATGGCATCTTTGTCTTTGAAGTTCATTACTTAGGTAAAGTTATTGAAGAGGTGCAGTACGATATGATTTACCATGAGCATCTTTTTTATTATTCTTTACTGTCAGCAATCGAGCATTTTAAACGCTATGATATGGTTATCTTTGATGTAAAATTAATTCCAATTCATGCAGGTTCAATACGCTTCTATGTAAGTAAAAAGCATAGTAAACATGCTCTAACAGTTTCAGATGCAGTGAAATTGTTAGAACAAGAAGAACGTACAAAAGGTTATGATAAATTTTGGACCTTTCAAGAGTTTGCTAATGAGGTTGCTAAAACAAAGAAAGATCTAATTTTTATATTAAAAAAATTAAAATCAGAAGGAAAAACTATTGCTGGATATGGTGCCTCTGGTCGAGCCAATACAATGATTCAATATTGTGGGATAACAGAAGATCTTGTGAGTTATATGATTGATGATGCTCCTGCAAAAACTGGATTCTTTACACCCGAATCACATTTGGAAATTTTCCCTAGCTCTATTTTATTAGGAAAGAATGCCCCAGACTACGTTTTAGTATTTGCTTGGAGCTTCTTTGATGAAATTCTTAAACGCAATAATAATTATATTAAGGCTGGTGGACGTATGATCTTGCCTTTACCAAAAGTCAAGGTGTACCCAGAAAATGAATACAATGATTAGGAATAATTTCAATCAATTAAAAACTTAAAAGTAGGAGTAATGTTATGAAAGTAATGTCAATTTTTGGTACGCGACCTGAAATGATTAAAATGTGGGGGGTATTTAGGGCTCTGGACAACATGAATTTTGATCATGTCATGGTCCACACTGGCCAGAACTATACAAAAGAACTTAAAGATTTCTTTTTTAATGATTTGGAGTTGAGAAAGCCTGATTACCAATTAAATATTGATACCTCGAGTTATGGTGCTGAAGTTGCCGATGTCATCAAAAAATCAGACGCTTTATTTGAAAAAGAGAAGCCCGATGCTTTAGTGATTTTGGGGGATACATATAGTGGCCTTTCAGTAATGGCGGCGGCTAACCGAGGGATTAAGATTTTTCATATGGAAGCAGGTCTGCGAGCATGGGATAGAAGAATGCCTGAACAGCGTAATCGAATTTTGATTGACCATATGAGTAATATTCTTCTACCTTATAATAATTACCATCGAGAAAATTTAATAAAGGAAAATATCCATCCTTCGAAGATTTTTGTTACAGGTAACACTACATTTGAAGTTATGCGCCACTTTATGCCAAAAATTGAGGGAAGTAGCATCCTTAAAACGCTTAATTTAACTTCTAAAAACTACATATTAGCGACTGCGCATAGGAGTGAAAATGTTGATAACCCGCATTTTCTTAAGATCATCATGGATTCTCTTGGCGATATATCCAAAAAATTCAAATGTGAAGTCGTTTATCCAATGCATCCACGTACGCAGAGTAAACTTGATATCAGCGACTCGCCGCAGGGTGTAACGATCATTAATCCATTAGGTTTCTATGATTTTTCACAATTACTCAAAGAATCTTTATGTGTGATATCTGATTCAGGAACTGCTGCAGAAGAAGGTATATTCTATGGCGTTCCCAATGTTAGTTTAAGAATGGCTACTGAAAGACCTGAGACCGTTGAAAGTGGCTCTACCATCATTTCAGGAATGAATCCGCAAAATATAGTCGATTCTGTGGTTACTGCTATAGAACTTCCTTGGGCTGTTAAATATGATTTTGCTGAAGATCACTCTCCTTCATCAGTGGTAATTAATAGTATTAGAAGTGATATTACCAATTTCTTTTGATCACCGCTTATTAACTAGTTCAAAATGAAACTATGAAAATTGCGTTAGTTTGCCCTAATTACTTTCCCAGCCGGACTTCTTGTGCTGTTCAGATGAGAGATTTAGCTGTGGAGTTTTTGAGGCAAGGTCATGAGCCTGTTGTAATTGTACCGGGAGATAATATAACCAAAGGTTGGAATGTTAGTCTACTTGATGGAATTGAAGTGTATCAACTATCTTCATTCAGGATTAGTAATGTTAATTTTGTTCGCCGAGGTATTGGAGAGTTATTAATGCCCTTTACTATGCTATTATCTCTAATGAATAGTAAGTTTCCTACGTCCAAATTAGATTTAGTGGTTTGGTACTCACCTTCGATTTTCTTCGGTCCGCTTGTGTGGTTTTTGAAGTTGAGATCGTCTTGTAAGGGTTATCTTATTTTGCGAGATATTTTCCCTGAGTGGCTCATCGACTTAGGTATCATGAAGAAAGGGGTGGCTTATTATTTTTTTAGGGCTGTTGCCCGATTTCAATACTCAATCGCAGATTGTATAGGTGTTCAAACACATTCAAATTTGACCTATTTTAAAAAATGGCTAGATTCAAGTCAAAAGCTTGTTCACGTTTTAGATAATTGGCTATCTGAGAATCGGCGTGATTGTGAGAATTATCCTCTGGTTGATAGTCTATTCCCAGGGAGAAAGATCTGTGTCTATATCGGCAATATGGGTATAGCGCAGGGTATGGATATATTAATTGATTTGGCGGATGAATTACGAGATAGAGCTGATGTTGGCTTCCTATTCGTGGGTAGAGGTACAGAAAAAGAAAGGCTAACAAAGCTTTCTCAAAAGAAGTCGCTAAATAATATTGTTTTCCATGATGAGATTGATTCTGATGCCATTCCTGGGTTGTTAAAAACATGCTCCATAGGGTTGATTGCTTTGGACCCAAAGCATAAATCTCATAATATTCCTGGGAAATTTCTTTCGTATATCCAAGCTGGTTTGCCAGTTCTTGCAAGAATAAACCCTAATAATGATCTTAAACATTTGATTAGAAGGGAGGCACTTGGCGAAGTGTATACTGGAGATGATGCAAAGCCGTTTTCTATATGCGCGATGAAATTATTAGATAGTGAAAGCTCTCTAAAAGAGATGAGAACAAATGGAAAAGCGTACTTTAGGGCAAATTATTCTGTGTCCGCTGCAGCTACGAATATAATCAAAAGTCTACCAGATACTCCTTAAATGTTTAAAAATAAAGTTTTACTAATTTCTGGTAGTACAGGCTCATTTGGTAGTTCCATATTAAGAAGGTTTTTAACAATAGATAAAGACCAGGTCAAGACTTTTGTCACGGAGTATTCCCGTGAAAAAATTATGACAAAAATGTCTGGCCATATTTTAACAATGATATGAAATCATTTTTTATAACAGGCGCTACTGGTTTTATTGGGCAAAGGCTTATTAATGCAGTGAATGGGGAAATTCGAGTTTTGTCTCGTGAAAAGCAGTCTAATTTTGAAACTATAGTTTGTGATTTGCAATCTGAAGTAATTCCTGACAATGCTTTATATGGGGTGGATACGATTTTTTATTTGGCTGGTTTTGCGCATGATTTACGTGATGCAAGTAAGATTTCAGATCTTTATTATAAGGTGAATGTGGGTGTTACATTACAATTGGCTGAGCTTGCGGTAAAGTCTGGTGTCAAGAAGTTTGTTTTTGTTAGTAGTGTTAAGGCAGGTGGAATTTCAACCCCTAGCACATGTGCGAATGAGTCTGATCAGAATGAGCCTGAAGGAGTCTATGGTAAAAGTAAACGAGAGGCAGAGTTAAAGCTATTAAAAATAGGTAAAGAATCTGGTATGCATGTATCTATCATTCGGCCTTCGTTGGTTTATGGCCCTGGTGCCAAGGGTAATTTAAAACTAATGTTATCAGGTATTAAGAGGGGTTGGCTTCCCCCCTTGCCCGAAACTAACAATAAGCGCTCTATGATTCATGTAGATGACTTGGTTCGTGCAATATTATTGGTTTCTGCTGACGATCGTACTAACGGAGAGATTTATATTGCAACGGATGGTGTGCCTCACTCTTCTCGTGAAATTTATAACGCCATGTGCAATTTAGTAGGGAAATCAGTTCCAAAGTGGAGTGTTCCAAAAGTATTGTTTGATATGGTTAGCCTATTAAGTCCACGTATTAAATATAAAGTTGGCAAGTTGCTTGCTGATGAGCGTTATTCTTCCAGGAAGTTAGAAGCACTGGGGTTTAAAGCTAAGAAATCTTTAAAGGATATGAATGAAACGGATTTTTGATTTATTTGCAGGCATTGTACTTTTGGTACTTTTATCTATTCCTATGGTGCTAACTGCTTTTATTGTTCGCTTAACGTCCAAAGGCCCCGTGCTTTACTGGTCTGATAGAGTGGGGAAAAATAATGAAATATTTAAAATGCCTAAGTTTAGATCAATGTTGTCAGGCACTCCTGCTGTAGCAACCCACCTTTTAGATAATCATGATTCTTATTTATCACCAATTGGTTCTTTTTTACGCCATTTTAGCTTAGATGAGTTCCCGCAATTGTTCTCAGTATTAAAAGGTGATATGAGCTTTGTAGGACCGAGGCCTGCCCTATTTAATCAAGATGATTTAATTGCTTTACGTTCTGAAAAAAGTGTGGACAAGCTATTACCCGGTATTACAGGCTGGGCACAAGTTAATGGAAGAGATGAGCTGTCAATTCCTGATAAGGTGGCATTGGATGTAGAGTATCTAAATCGTCAATCGTTTTGGTTTGATATGAAAATATTATGGATGACTTTCTTAAAAGTTATTAAACGCGATGGCGTGAGTCACTAGTAAAGAGAGTGCTTGTGTAAATTAGGTTGTCGGTTTTTCCATAGTCAATTGATAATCAACCAGTTGCTATCATTCCAACTTTGAAGATATCTCATTGCACTAGTTTCTGATTTCCAGCCATACCTGAACATAATTTTCTCAAGTGGTATATTTTTATTTAATAGATCAAACGCAGCGCCAACCCTAAATGAGTGACCCGATAGCTCTCCAATTTGATTCAGGCTGGCCTGTTTTTGAAGTTATAATTGAACCATTAACTTTTTTAACTGGATTTATAAAATTTTATATGTGTAATAAATATTTTTTTACGAAACGAACTGACTACTGATAAATGACCTTATCAAGGGTAAAATAACTCATTTAAACTGACTTAGATACCGTGCTAGATTCACTCATTAAGTTGTCACGGCGTAACAAGAAGCTTGTTATGCTGCTTGTTGATTCTGTGCTGACTGTGTTAGTTCTTCTGGCATCGTTTTCATTACGACTAGAATACCTGTACCTTCCAGATGGTGACTTGATTTGGGTAATATTGGGTGCACCTATAATTGCCATTCCTATCTTTGTTCGCTTTGGCTTGTATCAAGCAGTGATTCGTTACATTGGCTTTAAGGCGTTATGGGCCATTGTTCAAGCGGCAAGCTTGTATGCCTTGCTATGGGGAGTGATTGGGTTGATGGCTGGGGTTGATGGTATACCACGTTCAGTTGTATTAATTAATTGGCTTTTGGTCATATTAGCCCTAGGTGGTATTCGAATGACAGCGCGCTGGCTTCTCTCAGGGGCTGAAAATAGGACTAATAGCGCAGAGAGCGCTAATGTGGTAATTTACGGTGCTGGCTCCGCAGGCAGGCAGCTGTCGATTGCTTTAACGCAGTCAGCTGAGTACAATCCGGTAGCTTTTATGGATGATAACAGTGAACTAAATCGTCAATCTATTAATGGTATTGATGTGATTTCAAGGGATGGCTTAAAGTATCTGATTAAGAAAAAAAATATCACTGAAGTGCTGCTGGCGATTCCGTCACTGACTCGCGCTGAGCGTAATGAGATTATCAATTATCTGGAGCCTTATGCAATGCTGGTGCGCTCATTGCCAGGGGTGTCAGAGATTGCTCAGGGCAAGGTAAAAGTTGCCGATTTGCGTGAGGTCAGTATTAAAGATTTGCTAGGCCGTGATTCTGTAGTTTCCAGCAAAGAACTATTGGGCCTTAATATAACCAATAAAGTGGTCATGGTGACCGGCGCTGCTGGCTCCATTGGCAGTGAGCTGTGCCGGCAGATATTAGCTTTAAAACCCCAAATCTTAGTGCTGTATGATCAGAGTGAGTTCGCCCTGTACAGGATTAATAAAGAACTCATAAATGTCGGTATCGCCAATGTTGAGATACTGTCAGTGCTCGGCTCTGTCAGTAACAGAAATCGCTTAAGCCAGATACTGAAGCGCTTTGATGTGCATACAATCTATCATGCAGCGGCCTACAAGCATGTGCCTATGGTTGAGTCGAACAACACTGAAGGTGTAGTTAATAATATTTTTGGCACTCTTAGCTGTGCCCAGGCTGCAATTGAGAATGGTGTTGAGACTTTTGTGCTGATTTCTACCGACAAGGCGGTGCGCCCAACCAACACCATGGGGGCAACAAAGC
>Ga0209482_1002908_pt1 | contig 10239 bp, 6 predicted proteins | sample CoawatmetaG10DNA_FD_187512 | JGI IMG/M metagenome (GOLD analysis project Ga0209482, IMG submission 187512) | Marine microbial communities from the West Antarctic Peninsula - Coastal water metaG104-DNA (SPAdes) (version 2) | ecosystem: Environmental > Aquatic > Marine > Coastal ... | reverse complement strand
TCATTATGTCGCCATTTACTTTGGCCATCTGCACTAGGCGTACTCTATCAAATATCTGAGTCCAATTCTTCCAGTAGCTATTATTAAAGCCCTCTCTTACCAGCCATAGACCGAATAGAAGACCTGACCATTCTGCTATCAGAGTTGCAATAGCAACCCCTTCAACGCCCCATCCAAGCTTTAAAACAAACACTAAGTCCAATATAATATTAATTCCATTCAGGACTAACTGAAGCAGAAGAACTGCACGAGTTTTCTCTTTAGCAATTAGCCAGCCCGTAATTCCGAAAAGAGCGATTGCAGCGGGTGCACTATAAACCCTAATCTGTAGATATTTTTGCGCTAAGCTTTCTACCTCCATAGAAGCGGGAGATAACTGAAGAGCTCCTAAAAATATAGGCAACTGAGCAATGATTAATACCAAACCAGCTATGACTCCAATAATGACTCCCCTAACCAGTAAAGCAGAAGTTTCAGATTTATCTCCAGAGCCAATTGCTTGTGCAGTTAAACCTGTTGTGCCCATTCGTAAGAAACCAAATAGCCAGTAAATTGCAGTGATAATGATTGCGCCAATTCCAACAGCGCCAATAGGAACAGCTAGACCCAATTGCCCTACAACTGCAGTATCTACTGCACCTAAAATTGGGATCGTAGCGTTAGCCAATACTATTGGAATAGCCACACCTAAAACTCTCTTGTGAGAAAGGCCTGTAGAGTTAGTTTGCATTTTTATGGCTTAATTAACGGCGTTAAAGGGCGTTACTTTTAGATTTTTGATTAAAGAGCTTAAATCGCCAATACAGTATAAATGCAAGAAAAGCATATACTAGCTTAGCAATAGTAAAGACTCCTCGAGTACTTACAAATCTTGCAAGCCAGTTATAGCCCTTTGTATTACTCCATACGTAGACAAATGCTTCAACGCCTTTTATTTCACTGCCATCTGGAAATTCCACATAAAGTGCTTTTAAATACTTATCCCCCTTCTGACTGCAGTTTTCATATTCTAGCTGTGAGCGTTTTTTATAGTGCTTAATTTCAAAATTGCAGATACTACACTTTTCATTAAACAAGACCTTTCCTTTTGATTCAGTTTTCATAATATTCTTTAAGGTTATTAAGTTATAAATTTTATCTGCTTATTGGTTTTTAAAAATTAATTCCGATAAGTTATTTTTACTCGTTTCCTTTTCATTATTGCCTTAAGATTTAAGTTTTTTTATTTAAGAGGTTATATAAAGTCTTATGTTTTTTTAATCTATTGTTTTTTATAAAACTATAGTGTAAAGTTACCTATATGTATAACTAAATAATAAGGGTCACTTCATGAAATCTATTAAAATTTTAGCCGTTAGTTTTTTGTGGGTTTTTCTTTCTGCATGTAATATTGGTGGTGGTGGCGTAACACCAGCCCCAGACACCTCTGCAGTAGTTAATGCTATAAATGAGCAGGCCACTTTAATCAACACTTCTAAAACTGTATCCTTATTTGCATCAGATGCTACATACAATGAAGCACTTGTATTTAACGCAACTTCTTCAAATTTATTGGTCACTCCTTCAGTATCTGACTCAACTCTAACACTAACGCCTGCAACTGGCTTTACAGGCACAACAACTATTTCTGTTACTGCCTATGATGGGATAAGCTACTCAGTAGCAAAAACCTTTACGTTTAGAGTTTGTGCAAGCGCCTGCGCGCCAGTCCTTAATATTGTAAATAGTGATGCCACCCTTATAAATACAGCAAAAAATATTACCCTTGCAGGAACTGATGCTAATAGTGACTCACTAACTTACTCTGCAGCTTCATCTAATGCAAATGTTACCCCTAGTATCTCTGGATCAACGCTCACGCTTACTCCTGCAACTGGCTGGACTGGAACCGCAACGATTACTGCTAAAGCAAGTGATTCTGCCCTTGATTCAACAGCTAAAACGTTTGAATTTACCGTTTGCGCAACTGCCTGCAAACCAACGCTAGTGAGTGTTGCTAACCTATCAACCCTAGAAGACAATGCTAAACTAATCACACTCGTTGGAGCGGATCCTGATGGAAGCTCATTAAGCTATTCAGCGACCTCAACTACTTGTAATGTCACAGTAACTATGTCAGGCTCAAAACTTACATTAACGCCTAAGCTCAACTGGAGCGGAACTGCAACTATTGTCGCCACAGTAACTGATAAAAATGGACTCTCAGCCCTAAGAATCTTTGTCTTAACAGTAACCGCTGTTAATGACGCACCAGTACTTTCGAGCATTCCTAATCAAGCAACTAATGAAGACACAAACACTTCATACACATTGAGTGCAACAGATGTTGAGGGCAGCTCTCTGACCTATTCTGCAAGCTCGTCAAATTCATCTCATGTTGCAACCAGCATCTCAGGCACAACGCTAACAATGACGCCTGCTGCTAACTTTAATGGAAGCGTTACCATCACTGCTAAAGCCAATGATGGCACAGCCGATTCAGCAGCTCAAACTTTTACCTTAACGGTAGGGGCTATTAATGATGCGCCAGTCGTTGGAACGGTTGCAAATCAGACAACTGCAGAGGATACTGCAAAGACTGTTACCTTGTCTGCTACAGACTCTGATAGCGGGGATTCACATACTTATTCAGCAACCTCATCTACCTCAAACGTAGTGCCTAGCGTTTCAGGTACAACACTTACAATGACTCCCGCTGCCAACTTTTACGGAACTGCAACCATTAACATCAAAGCCAATGATGGCACAGTGGACTCAGCTGCTAAAACATTTACTCTAACGGTAAGCGCCGTTAATGATGCCCCTGTTCTGGCGAGCGTTGCTAATCAAGTAACGGTTAAAAATACAGCAAAAACAGTCACTCTCTCTGGCTCCGATGTTGAGGGCAGCTCTCTGACCTACTCAGCAACCACTTCAGCCTCACAGATAACCATTGGTGTTTCAGGTGCAGTGCTTACGCTAACGCCTGATAACAACTGGGTGGGCACTTCAACCATTACTGCTAAAGTCAATGATGGCACGGTAGACTCGGCAACAAAAACCTTTACGATAACCGTAAATAACAGCAATACAGCGCCAGTCGTTGGAACGGTTGCAAATCAATCAACGAATGAGGATGCTGCTAAAACTGTAACGCTTTCTGGAACGGACTCTGATGGGGATTCACTGACCTACTATGCTACTTCTGCAGCGTCTCAGGTCACTCCTAGTATTTCCGGCACAACGCTAACATTAACGCCTGATGCGAACTGGAATGGTACCTCAGTCATTACCATTAAGGCCAATGATGGTATCGTGTATTCAGCGACAAAAACATTTACTCTAACGGTAAACGCGGTTAATGATGCGCCGGTCGTTGGAACGGTTGCAAACCAGTCAACAGTTAAAAATACAGCAAAAACAGTTACCCTATCTGAAACAGATGCAGATACTTCAGACTCGCATACTTTTACAGCGACCTCCTCCACCTCAAACGTAGTGCCTAGTATATCTGGTGCAACGCTTACGCTAACGCCTGCGACCGGCTGGACGGGCACTTCAACCATTACCATTAAAGCGAATGATGGCACGGTGTACTCAGCTGCTAAAACTTTTGTATTAACGGTAAGTAATAGTAATGCCACTCCAACGCTTGCGAGCATTAGTGCTCAAGCGACCAATCAGAGCGTTAAAAAGGCGGTATCTATTACTGCTGCAGATAGTGATAGTGGTGATACTCTAAGCTTTACCATTACCTCAAGTCCATCGAGTAAGGTTTCAGGCTCGGTCTCAGGATCGACGCTCACGCTAACGCCTTTGGCATCTTATAACGGCACCGCCGCGGTTACTTTAACGGTTAGTGACGGCACTGCAACTGCTGCTAGAACCTTTAATCTAGTAGTTACCGCTAATGATCCTTTGTATAAATACCAGTGGCATCTTGATAACACTGGGCAATCAAATTTTTCTGCCAGTACTGGTACAGTAGGGTTTGACCACAATGTCGACGGCGTTATAACCGATGGCTATACTGGAAATGGAGTCATCATTGCTATAACGGATTCAGGACTGGATATTGACCATGAAGACTTAGCTGCGAATGTAGTCTCAGATGGTTCATGGGATTGGTGTAATAGTGACAATGATCCATCTCCAAGCTCTAATGGTGGAGATCATGGAACCAGTGTCGCTGGCTTGTCTGCATCAGTTGGCTGGAACGCTAAAGGTGGACGCGGCGTAGCGCCAGGTGCATCACTCAAAGGATTCAATCTCCTTTGTGGAAGTGTCTCAGAAGCAAACTTTATAAAATCTCTTGGTGGTGGAAGTTGGGCCAGATCTCAAGATGTCGATGTTTTTAATCAGAGCTGGGGGCGAAATATGTCTTATGATAGTTTAGTTGGTTCAGCTCGTGAAGCTAATTATATAAATAGTGTCACTAACCTTCGAAGTGGTAAAGGAGCGTTACATGTCAGAGCTAGTGGTAATGGATTTGGTGGTTTTAGCGGCGTCAATTGCGCAAGTTTATATAACCTAGGAGGTTATTCATATAATGCTGGCCATATCAGTTGCCAAGCCTCCAATCACGAGCCAGATTCATCACTTCCATATCAGGTTCTTGTTGGCGCTCTAACTGCTGATGGATATAAAACTACATACTCGACTGGTGGCTCTAGTGTATGGGTATCGGCAATGGCTGGTCAGTGGGGGAGCGCCTCTAGTGGTGGTAAACCTGCAATGATGACGACCGACCTAGCGAGCTGCTCAGCTGGATACGTAAAAAGTGGAGTTTCAGGTGTAAATGCATTTAATAATCAAGGCAACCACTCTGAAAACTCCAATTGTAATTACACCTCAGGATTTAATGGTACCTCCTCTGCCTCTCCAGTAACAGCTGGTGCAATTGCTATGATCCTAGAAGCAAAACCTGCTTTAACGTGGAGAGATGTTAAGCATATTATTGCATCAACTTCAGATCAGGTTGATTCAAATATTGGAGATCAAACTGCAAAAACTTACCCAGGCGGAAGTGGAGCAACTTTTGTTGTTGAGCCTGGATGGGTAACAAATGCTGCTGGATACAAGTTTCATAACTGGTATGGCTTTGGAAAACTTAATTTAGGTGCTGCTGTTGCCGCTGCAAAATCAATGACTGCCAACAATCTTGGAACTTTCACTACCAGCTCATGGCAATCTAGTGGAACATTAAATTCTAATATTGCCTACCATAATGCAACAGGTACAACTAACGTAATGAGCGTTTCTGGTGCTAATTTCATTGAGGCAGTGCAGATTAAAGTTAATGCTACACACGCCTGCATAGGAACACTGCAAATTGAACTTACCTCACCAGGAGGAACTAAGAGTGTCCTTAAAAATGCATTTGATGCTTTTGGGGGTAATAGTGATCTAAGTAACTTTGTTATGTTATCGAATGCCTTTTACGGCGAGTCAAAGGCGGGTGATTGGACCATTAGGGTTCTTGATGCATACTCATGCTCACAGGGAGTTTTACAAAACTGGTCGATACGCTTTTTTGGACATTAAACAATGGAAAATATAATGAAAAAAATACTAACCTTATTAACAATCTTTACTTCATTAATATCTTTTGAAGTTGGAGCAAATCTTACTTCACCTTCTCTAAATAGCTCTTCAATGAGTTCAGTTGTAGTGCAAAGGGCTCTAGCCAGTGGAGTGACATTTACAACTCGCCAAGTCGAATATCAATTAGTTTTAGGAGCCCGAGCTATTTTAAAAAGTGACAACAGCGTCGCTGCTCGATCTGCAAACTCTTCGAGTAACAACCTATGGTCTGATGAAAATGAACATTTTCTGCTTTCTATTGGGGCTGGTGGTCAAAGTGCAAACAGCTCATTAAGAGCTAGCGGTGTTAAATTCAATCAAATCGCTTACAGCCCAAATAATGGAAATGTTGCTATTCTTAGCGGTTATATTATTGTGAAGATTAGGCCAAGTTATAGTGCTGAGGCAATTGCCGCAACTTATAAAATAAATCTAGTAGAAAATTTCAAAGATATTAGTTATGCCTGGTACCGAGTTAACAGTGGTCAGGATATTTTTGCTATAACTCAAAATTTAAGTGGTCATGCTGGTACTGAGTCTGCAGAAGTTGAATTGATAGAGAACGTGACACCAAGATAAACCATAAATATAGAGATATAAACTTGCCCAATTAACTACTTTTGGGCATGTTTATATCTCATTTTCTAATTTCAATTTAGTTTTTAGTTTTACACAAATAATAAAATTCAATCTTAGCAATACATAAGCTGCTTTTTTGCAGTTTTTTCAATATTAATTTGATACACAACTTTGAAAATATTAACACCGCAGTTTTTAAAGTTAATCCAGGGCAGAATATATTTACTATAACCAATGCCCTAAGCGCTCACCCTGGGGTCGAAATTGCAGAAATTGATGTTATTGAAAACTTTCCAGCTTAAATCATAAGATGTAAGTTTTTTTAGATATCATATGAAATTTTATGTTTTTTATATCTATTGTGTTTTAGAAAACAATAGTGTAAAGTTAGTTTTATTTATAAACTAAATAAGAAGGGTCACTTCATGAAATTTATTAAAATTTTAGCCGTTAGTTTTTTGTGGGTTTTTCTTTCTGCATGTGGTGGTAAAAGCTCTTCTCCAGCAGCAGTAGCTGCAACCCCATCACTTGCGGCCATTAGCGCTCAAGCAACCAATCAGAGTGTTAAAAAGGCAGTATCCATCACTGTTGCTAATTTTCCTGGTGCTACACTAAGCTATACCATTGCCTCAAACCCATCTGGTAAGGTTTCAGGATCTGTTTCAGGATCGACTCTGAACCTAACACCTCTTCCCTCTCATAGTGGAACAGTTGCAGTTACTTTAACGGTTAGTGACGCATCAACTACCCCTGCCACAACCGCTGCAAGAACTTTTAATCTAGTTATTACCGCTAATGATCCTTTATATAAATATCAGTGGCATTTAGATAATACTGGTGGTACGGACAGTAAAAACTTTTCTAGTGCTGCCGGTACTTTAGGAAAGGACATTAATGTCGATGGAGTAATAATTGATGGCTACGATGGAACTGGTGTTATAGTTGCAGTTGTCGATGAAGGGCTTGATATTGATCATCCTGACTTAGCACCTAACGTTGTATCAAATGGCTCATGGGATTATCGAGATGGTGACAACGACCCGACACAAGACGGAACTACTGGTGACCACGGTACAAGCGTAGCTGGATTAACAGCTGCAGCAGGCTGGAATGGAAAAGGTGGACGAGGCGTAGCGCCTGCAGCATCTTTAAAGGGTTTTAATTGGCTGGAATCTCAAGCTACTGCAAACTGGGTGTCTGCTCACGGTGGCTCTACTAAATCTGCAGATGCTGATATTTTCAATATGAGTTATGGTGGTAGTTCTTACTATGACTCTCCTATAAATTCTCAATGGTTAACTCAAATGGAAGCAAGTGTTACTAATCTTAGAAGTAACAAAGGCGCTATTTTTGTTAAGTCATCAGGCAACAGTCATTATCGTTTAGGAGCAAATTATTGTAGTAATTCTGCTTTTTATAATGCGGACGTTAAAACCTCATGTTCAAATGCTGGCGCGACAGGGATGAACTCCTCACCTTATAATGTTCTTGTTGGAGCATTAGGTGCAACAGGTGTTAAATCTAGCTACTCTTCTGCTGGCTCTGCTGTTTGGGTTTCAGCGCCTGGTGGTGAATATGGAAGCTCCACTCCAGCGATGATGACAACTGATGATGGAGGTTGTTCACGAGGCTATGTGCATAATAATACATCTAGCAGCAATGGCTTTAATAATTCTTCAGGTGGAAGTCCTCATTCATTGAATGCACTCTGTAACTACACTGCAACTTTTAATGGAACCTCCTCTGCTGCGCCTGTTACATCTGGTGTAGTTGCATTGATGCTAGATGCCAATCCTGCTCTAACATGGAGAGATGTTAAGCATATCTTAGCGACAACATCGACCCAAGTAGATGCTTCAAAGGCAAATTTAACACACACTATTGGTGGTGTAGCATATGTCACTGAACCAGCGTGGTTAACTAATGGTGCTGGGCATAAGTTTCATAACTGGTATGGCTTTGGAGGAGTAAATGTAGGTGCTGCAGTTACAGCGGCATTATCTTATACCGCTGGAAGTCTTGGAAGCTTAAATACTACTAGTTGGCAATCCAGTGGTACAATAAATGCAAGCATTCCTAATGCTACTGCTGCAGGCGTAACAAATGCGATAGCTGTTTCTGCTTCTGAAGTTATTGAGGCGGTTCAACTTAAAATGAATGTTACGCATACCTTTACTGGATGTTTAGGAGTTGAATTAGTCTCTCCTGCAGGAACTAAGAGTGTACTCGTGCATCCTTATAATATGCATTGGAATACTGATGACTGGGATAATTTTATACTTTTAACAAATGCCTTTTACGGTGAATCAACCAATGGTAATTGGACTGTAAGAGTTCTTGATGGTTGTACCAATGGTTTTTCTGGTGCAAGTGGTGCTGTTTTAGAAGACTGGTCTATTCGCTTTTTTGAACATTAAAAAATGGAACTAACAATGAAAAAAATAATTATAGTACTTCTTATTTCGCTCTCTTCAATTTCCTTTGCAATAGGTCAAAATGCTAGGAATATTTCCAATATTCCTCTAAATGCTGTGAATCCAATTGTTGCGCAACTTGCACAATCTAGTGGTATCTCATTTACAAGCAACGAGTCCCAATATCAATTAATTTTAGGAGGGCGTGCCATTTTACAAAATGATAATAGTGTAGCTGCCCAATCTGCTAACTCCCCTAGTAATAATCTCTGGTCTGATCAAAAAGGCCCTTATAATATTTCTATTGGTGCCGGTGGTGCTAGTGCAAATAGCTCTTTAAGTAATAATGGAGTCAGTTTTAATCAAATCGCCTATAACCCTCAGTCTGGTAATGTTGGAATTATAGTTGGAGAGATTATTGTTAGACTTAAGCCCAATTCTAGTGCAGAGAGTATTGCCAGTATCTATGGTATTAAACTCACACAAAGCTTCGATGATATAAACACAGCATTCTATCGGGTTCAAGATTGGCAAAATATTTTTACTGTAACACAAGCGCTTGGTAAAAATTATGGAATTGAGTATGCAGAAATTGATATCATTGAAAATTTTGCCTACCCAAATTAACTTATTTAATAGTTAAAATAAACTTCGATAAACGATTTTTATTTCGGAGCTTTTCCAGTTAACTTGGTTAAGCTTTTGGCTAGCATCACTTGAACTTAGATGAAAGGTATGTGTGCCATTTGCCTTATATTTATAGAAGTTACCAACTAAACTTAAGCTACTAAAGTTTGATACCGCCCTTTCATAAGAGGCTCTAATTTTAGTTCCGCTTCCGTCTCCTTTTTGGGTCATACTTTTAGGGTGTTGTAAATCCGACCTTAGATTCCAGTCTGTGTAGCCATTGAAGTTTATATCCTGAAGGATATAGTTCAAAGAAAAAATACTTCTATTTATTTTATAATTAAGCCCTAAACCTAGTTGTGGACCGCTCCAATTTGCTTGGTACAAGCTGTCTAATCCAGTTAAATTTGCAGTGCCAATAATCATCGAGCCATCGTAAATTTTTAAATGTTGACGGTGAAAACTATATCCAATCATAGGGCTTAATTTTAGCTTACCCGAAATAACATAATCTTTTCCATAATTAATCTCGGTGTCAAGCAAATAGCCCTTTCCAGCATTGTTAAGAGAGCGTGAAAACTCACCTCTCCTGTTATCTAAATTGTAGTCTGAGTCCTGATTTTCTCCATCATAAATACGCCCATACTCGCCAAAAACCTTAAGAAAATAATCGCCGTCCTGCCAAATACTTCCGAGCATGAATTGATTCGATTTAACCTTACGCCAATCCAACTCTGAAATAATATTAGGGTTTGTGCCCAATAAGTTACCAGCAATATTCCAGTCAACTATAGTTTGTCTATCTCCAAAACCATAAACAATCGAATTGCTTATCTTATTTGCATTTGAGGATACACAAAATAACAATAATAAACTTGGCAGGAAAATTTTAACCATGGCTTTAAATATGCTCTTATACTAAGTGTCAAAATGCTTTAAATATCGCTTAAAATAAGAGCTTAATGAATACACTTGAATTTAAAAAAATTAATAAATTTCTTGCTTTGGTTTGCACCTTGTTATTAATTATTATTGGTGCATCAATTATATCTAAGCT
>Ga0209482_1002901_pt1 | contig 10255 bp, 4 predicted proteins | sample CoawatmetaG10DNA_FD_187512 | JGI IMG/M metagenome (GOLD analysis project Ga0209482, IMG submission 187512) | Marine microbial communities from the West Antarctic Peninsula - Coastal water metaG104-DNA (SPAdes) (version 2) | ecosystem: Environmental > Aquatic > Marine > Coastal ... | reverse complement strand
CGTTAACTCTTTTAAGGATGGAGGCCAACTTGTAGCCAAAAGCTGCACGTCAAAAATTAATGTCGCATTTGGAGGGATTAAATCACCCGCACCAGAAGTACCGTAAGCCAAAGCCGGTGGAATTGTAAGAATCCTGGTTTCTCCAACCTGCATACCCAAGATTCCTTCTTCCCATCCTTGTATCACCTGACGTTGTCCTAGGGTGAAGACCAAAGGCTCTCCCCTTGGCACTGAGCTATCAAAAACTGTACCGTCATCAAGCTTTCCAGTGTAATGAACTTGTACTCGCATACCCAATTCTGCTTTAGATCCTGATCCTTGAATGATTATTTCAGTTTTGAGTTCAGCTTTTAAATTGGTCGCAAATATTGCCAGTATTACGCTTAATGCGATTATAAAAACTGTTTGAGTTCTTAAATTGTACCTAATTTTCTTCATTAAGATGATCCTATTTTATGCCTAAACAATACTATCATATAAACTGCTAAATAACTATTTCTTATACTACTGAGTAACGTCCAAAGCCGCCCTACCCATCTCAAGTGATTTTGACTAACAAAATTGTTCAGATTGCTGCTGCAATCGCTTTTCCACAGGTCACTGTATCTGCCGTTCCCCCCAGATCACCTGTTCGCAATTTGGGCTCGGTCAGAACGGCCTCTATTGCGGTCATGATCCCTTGCGCGGCTTCCGGATGTCCAAGATGTTCTAGCATCATCGCGCCCGACCAGATTTGTCCTATGGGGTTGGCTATGCCCTTTCCTGCGATATCGGGTGCAGAGCCATGTACTGGCTCAAACAACGAAGGAAATTTTCGCTCTGGGTTGATGTTGCCAGACGGTGCAATGCCTATAGTTCCAGTGCAGGCTGGCCCCAAATCAGACAGGATATCTCCAAAAAGGTTTGACCCTACAACAACATCGAAACGGTCAGGGTGCAGCACAAAAAACGCCGTTAGGATGTCAATATGATATTTATCAACCGAGACGTCAGGATATGATTTTTGCATCTCGATAACACGTTCGTCCCAGTAAGGCATCGTGATGGAGATACCGTTTGATTTGGTCGCTGAAGTCAGTTTTCCACTACGTTTTTGCGCAAGTTCAAAAGCATAGCGCAAGATCCGATCCACGCCGATCCGCGACATAACAGTTTCCTGCATGACAATTTCACGGTCTGTTCCGGGGAACATCTTTCCACCAATCGATGAATATTCGCCCTCAGTATTTTCTCGTACGATCATCATATCTATGTCGCCAGGACCACGCCCGGCCAATGGTGACGTCACGCCAGGCATCAATTTGGCAGGACGTAGGCTGACATATTGGTCAAACTCCCGGCGGAACTGCAAAAGAGATCCCCAAAGCGAGACATGATCAGGTACAGTATCCGGCCAACCTACCGCACCAAAAAAAATCGCATCATGACCGCCAATTTGGTCTTTCCAGTTATCCGGCATCATCTGCCCATGTTGCTGATAGTAGTTACATGACGAAAAATTAAATTGGTCAAAGCTAAACTCCAAACCATACCTATCCGCCACAGCATTCAAAACGCGAATCCCTTCTGGGATCACTTCCGTGCCAATTCCGTCCCCGGGTATTACCGCAATGTTCATCTTGTTGCTGGCCATGATGATGTTCCTCTTTGATCGTTGCTTTTATGCCTTGCAGTTACTGCCGCTCCAGTCACTTTGTAGACTTCATTGATTATATATCGGCGAGGCCAGCGATACAACAGTCCAAAGGCCGTCGAGATTCCATTATGTTAAGACTGTTCTACGGCGATGAAGTCTAAAGTAACCTGCCCGGTGCTGTCAAAATAATGGAAACAACCATCACATTGCTGGCATAACCAAAATCTATGTACTCAACAATTGACGCCAGTCGGCTAGAGCAGCGGCACGGTTGTCTGGGGTCACACTCCAATGGAACAGCTCCCCCAACCCCTGTTCCACCTTGAACAGACCAGAGTGGTCGAGGGGGGGATATCGGCTTACAACTCACATATAAAGCCCCCAGATAAGCCTATTTGGGAGGCATTAGGGGCTGGAATTTGGCTGGGAGCAGACCTCCTCTGGGGGGTTAAATTCTATCTGATTGAATTTTTGACCAACCAGAGATACTTTAAGCAGAGGCTTCGGAGGGTGTAGATGTTTCAGGGATTTGTTGAAGATTGGATAGATGGTGAAGGTGCTAAGATCTTCGTGCGTCGCGCCGGACCTTTAGGTGCGCCGCCTTTAGTCTTATTACATGGCTACCCACAGACGTCGGCCATGTGGAACGGAGTCGCGCCAATTCTTGCCCAATCCTTTCAGGTCATTTGCCCTGACTTGCGCGGGTATGGTCGTTCAAGCAAACCGCCCACTGATGAGGTCCACAGCCCTTATTCAAAACGCACAATGGCGCAAGATATTGTGGCGATGATGAGCACCTTAGGCCATGATCGATTTTTCATTGGGGCACATGATAGGGGCGCTCGCGTGGCGCATAGGCTCGGTCTTGATCATCCAGAAAAAGTGATAGCAATGACACTGCTCGATATTGCACCTACGAGGGAGATGTACGCAGGTACAAATACCAAATTTGCGACAGCGTACTGGCACTGGTTCTTCTTGATACAAAAGCACCCTATCCCTGAACAAATCATTGGAGCGGATCCTGATAACTTTTGGAAGCTAAAGTGTTTTAACCAAGCTAGGGGCGATAATCCCTTTTTGCCAGAAGCCTTAACAGAATATCTGACGGCTTTTTCCAACCCAGAAGTCATTCGAGCAAGCTGTGAAGACTACCGCGCTGCAGCGTCCATCGATATTGCTCATGACAACCAGGACGGCACACGAAAACTGAGTATGCCAATCCAAATTCTTTGGGCAAAACGCGGTGTGATCGAGGCCTGTTTCGACGCGCTTGATCTCTGGCAGAAACGTGCGGACTGCGTGGAGGGCGTAGCTTTGGATGCTACCCACTACATGGCCGAAGAAATACCCGATGAGGTTACCGTCCGAATGGCTGATTTTTTTAGCAGGTACATGACAGATAAGGACTCTATCCAATGAGCAATGAAATGAAAGCACTGGTAAAAGCCAAACCCGAAGCTGGTTTGTGGATGGAATATGTCCCTGTGCCAGAACCCGGCCCAGACGATGTGTTGATCAAGGTGAAAAAATCAGCAATTTGTGGCACCGATGTGCATATCTGGAAATGGGACGAATGGTCAGCCAAAACTGTGCCAGTACCGATGGTTGTTGGCCATGAATTCTGTGGTGAGATTGTCGACTGCGGAAAAGCTGCCACAAAATTCCACATTGGAGAGCGGGTTTCAGGCGAGGGCCATGTGGTTTGCGGCACCTGCCGTAACTGCCGAGCAGGCAGGGGACACCTGTGTCGAAATACTATGGGTGTTGGCGTCAACTGCCCCGGCTCTTTTGCTGAATATGTCTGCATCCCGGAAGCCAACGTTGTGCCGATTCCAGATGACATCCCCGACGAGATTGCTGCGATTTTTGATCCGTTCGGCAATGCGGTGCACACGGCGCTTTCCTTTGATCTCGTTGGCGAGGACGTACTAGTCACCGGTGCAGGTCCAATCGGCATTATGGGCGCGCTGGTGGCCCAGAAAGTGGGGGCGCGTAAGGTCGTGATTACCGATATCAGCCCCTACCGGATCGACCTGGCCAAACGCTTGGGCGTGCAACACGTTGTCAACGCCGCCGAAGAAACGTTGAGCGATGTCATGACGCGTGTCGGCATGACCGAAGGTTTTGATGTCGGGCTGGAAATGTCGGGCGCCGCACCTGCAATGCGCGACATGATCGACAAGATGAACAACGGCGGCAAGATCGCTTTGCTTGGCATTGCACCAACTGAATTCGCGGTTGACTGGAACGAAATCATCTTCAAGATGCTGACCGTAAAAGGTATCTATGGCCGTGAAATTTTCGAGACATGGTACAAAATGATCGCGCTGGTGCAGTCAGGGTTGGACCTGACTGATCTGATCACCCACCGAATTGATATTGATGATTTCGAGTCAGGGTTTGCCGCAATGATCTCGGGCGAGGCTGGTAAAGTTGTGATGGACTGGGGGTAAGTCCCCCTGTTTCCCGTGCCAAGCTACTTCTGCAGAATCTTCGATAATAGATGAAGCGCGAAAGGCTGACCACAGGGGAGCGTGGAGATTAAGCAGCCTGAGGGTCCGAGTTACCTTATCCACTAAATAATATATGCCCTTCGGTAACCTTCGATTTTTTCTCTCAAATTCATAATAATCACTCGTAGCATCTATAACTGTCTGTCTCTGGGGTGGAATTATTCCATCTTTCAACCATTTAATTAAGTGTTTACTATATCATTTCTTTAAAATCTTAAAAAGATGTTTCCGTCCGAAGATAAACTGTCTCTCTGTATTCAGGAAATGGATTTTCTCCAACTTCAAGCCCTAAATTGAGCCACCAATTTTCATTTAATATCTTATCATAATCTACCCCAAGCTTTTTATTTGAAGAATTGTCGCTACTCAAAGATATATCATACCTGGTATTATTATCAGGTTGATAGCTAGTACCGAAGTTAAAACTAGTTTCATAATTTGCATTGCTATATTGGAGTCTTTCAAAGTTTGATGACAACAACCATTCAGAATTAATGTCGATATCTGTCCCAAATCCTATCCGTAAATTTTCAGTTTCCTTTTTATCAAAATTTAAAGAATATTCCATGTTTGGGTAGACATTATATGCGAGAATGGGGTTAGATGAGTCGGTAATACCCTTACTATATTCGAGGCGACTATTGGGTTTTAGTGTGATTTCACCAATTTTTATCGTCTTGTTGAGCTGAAACCCTAATGATACTTTTGCTATATCACTTGTCTGTTCTCCATAATTAATGGCTGCGACCGTCCCACTTTCGTAAAAACTAGATAGTTTTGTAACCCCGGCGTCTATTTGAACGTAAGGTGAAGTTCTTAAATATTTGTTGTGAAATTCAACCCCATATAAAATAGTTCCAAAAAGCTGTCTGCCGTTTCTTTTACCTAAAAGCGTTCCTGAGGCATGCTTTCTGTTTTGTGTTATTCTTAATGCACTAATACCTAGGGTGGCATCGATGTAAGATCTTTCACTAAACCGATATGTGCCATAGACAGAAGTGGTATAATTGTCGGTGTCTAGTCTTGAACCTGAAGTGCCGATATCGGTGTCGTCATTTTCAACCCTAATTGCAGTCCCAAACGTTAGCTTTGGAGTAACTACCTTGTCTATACCGAGTGTTATCCCATGACTTTTAATTTTTTTCATAGAAGATACTTTAGTTGTCTCTATTTTACCAAAAGTCACACTTCCCTCACTCCACATTGCCCAATCATAGGGCAAAAACTCTGTTGGTTTCTCCTTAGTTCTTATGGACTTGATAGCACTGGATATATCTTTAAGTTTTTGATTTTCAAATTTAATTCTTATTCCATGATTATAACGATTATTTTCTTCTTTATTCCTACGAAGCCACTCCATCCTTCGCAAGATTGGGGTTGTTGCATGCCTAATTCCTCTTTCCGCCGCTTCCAATTGGCCCTCGATAAGACCTACAACATCTTTTTCAAGTAAAGGGTTTGTTAGCGACGTCGAAAGATATTCGGCGACGAATGTTTTACTTGATGCGGGAATTACATTGTTTCTATAATCTTCGACAGTTGCTCCTATCGCGGCGTAGATAACTTGCTTACTAGAGAAGTTACTGGTGGGGTTAATTGTAATAATCGTTTTTGCTGAATTGATGGTTGCGGAAAAGGCTAAGTCTGAACCATTCTCATCAGTTACCTTTAATGTAATCAAGCTTCCGACATTGGAGCTTGTTAATTCTGAATTATCAAGATTTCTAACTGCTTCAAAAACTCGGATGCCACTTGAGAAAGTAAATGTAATGTCAGAATCGGTAGCAATGGACGCTGTAATCACAGCATCAATTGTAACTGTTGGTGGCATGTAGTCGTCGGTTGTAAAAGTAGCGGACGCTGCCGTAATTGCATTATTATAAGTGTCTTCAACTGTCGCCCCAATGGCTACGTAAACAATTTGACTGCTAGATAAATCACTTACTAGATCAATCGTTATAATCTTGCTGTCTGAATCTATAGTGGCATCAAAAGCAATATCAGAGCCACTTCCGTCGGTTTCCTTTAGGGTGATTAAGTCATCGACATTGACATTGTTTAGAGCTGAATTGTTAACTAGTCTAATCTCCTCATCAAAGGTCAAGATTATGTTTGTATCCTCAGCGACCATTGCTGAAGAGTTTGCCGGACTAAAAGTTAAGACTGGCGCTGTTGAGTCTACAACACAAAATGTTCCGGATGTTGCACTCATTACATTGTCTGAGAGATCTTCTACTGACTCGATGGCAACGTTCACCACTTCACCACTTACAAAATCGCTATCTGGATTAATGGTGATGACTTGCTTATCTGAATCGATCGTTGCAGTAAAAGCTACTGGAGAGCTGTCAGACGTATATTCAAGTGTAATTAAATTTCCTACATTGGTATCGGTAATCGCTGTATCATCAGAATTTCTAACGGCTTCGCTAAAGGTCAGAGACACGTTCGATGATATGGGAACACAGTTTGTTGAGTCAGGAGGAACAAAGGCAACCGTTGGCGCTGTTGAGTCAGCTGCTGTAAAAGTAATCGAGCTCGCACTAATAGCATTCTCAGAGTCGTCCTCGACCGTTGCTCCAATAGCAACATAAATGACTTGCTCACTAGAAAAATCAGTATTTGGGGCTATGGTTATAAGCTGTTTGGAGTTATCTATCACAGCATCGAAGCTAATATCAGAGCCACTCGAATTGGTCGTCTTGAGAGTAATCAAACTATCGACATTTGAATCTGTTAAAGCAGTGTCATCCGTGTTTCTAATTGCCTCATCAAAGGCTATGGTAATGTCAGAATTGACAGCTACTCCCGTTTTAGAGTCTGCGGGAGTGAAGTCTAGATTAGGAGCCGTTGAGTCAGCTGCTATAAAGGTTATAGAACTTGCGGTGATAACATTATCAGAGCTATCCTCGACCGTCGCACCAATGGCCACATAAACGGTTTGTTCACTTGAAAAGTTACTATCTGAATCAATCGTAATAATTTTCTTATCAGAATCTATAGTCGCATTGAAGCCTATGTCAGATCCATTTTCATCGGTATCCTTTAAGGTAATTAGGTTATCCACATTGGTACTTGTTAATGCCGAGTCATCGGTATTCCTGATAGGTTCACTAAAGGTTATTGTTATGTTATCCGTAACTGGTACGGGATTTTCTAAATCTTGAGGATCAAAAGTTAGTGTAGGCGAAACGGAGTCAACCGAAGTAAAGGTAGCGGAGCTAGCACTAATTGCGTTATCGTATACATCCTCAACTGACGTTTCAATGGCAACATAGATGACCTCTTCACTCGAAAAATCACTACTTGGATTTATTGTGATAACTCTTTTGGCAGAATCTATAGTGGCGTCAAATGCAATATCATTTCCACTTGAGTTGGTTCGCTTGAGTGTAATTAAACTATCGACATTAGCGTCTGTGATTTCAGTGTCGTCATTATTTCTTATGGCTTCGTTAAAGGTTAGAGTTATGTTTGCATCCTTGGCAACGCCGGTCGCAGAATTTAGGGGATTAAAGGTTATTGTTGGAGAACTTGTATCGCTAGTATCTGTGTTTCGAGCAGTAAAGGTTGCTGAGGATGCGCTGATGGCATTATTTGCGTCGTCTTCGACGGAGGATCCGATAGCAACATAGATTACTTTTTCACTAGAGAAGTCACTGTCTGGATTGATGGTAATAATCTTTTTGTCTGAATCAATTGTAGCATTAAAAGCAATATCAGACCCACTTGAATTAGTTGTCTTGAAAGTAATCAGGCTGTCCACATTGGAGTCAGTGAGTGCTGAATTATCTGTATTTCTTATGGCTTCACTAAAGGTAAGGGTAATATTAGAATTTACAGCAACATTTGTGGATGAATTAACAGGACTAAATATTAGGCTAGGGGTGATTGAGTCTATCGCTGTGAAAGTGGCGGAACTGGCACTATTGGCATTCCCAGAACTATCTTCCACAGTTGTACCGATAGCAACATAGATTACTTTTTCACTAGAGAAGTCACTGTCTGGATTGATGGTAATAATCTTTTTGTCTGAATCAATTGTAGCATTAAAAGCAATATCAGATCCACTTGAATTAGTTGTCTTGAGAGTAATCAGGCTGTCCACATTAGTGTCTGTCAATACAGTGTCATCAATATTTCTGATTGCTTCATTGAACGTCAGGGTTATATTCGAATCTACCGCAATTCCCGTTGCCGAATTTGCCGGGTTCCAAGTTTCAGTTGGTCCTGCGGTATCTGCCACTGTAAAGGTCGCGGAAGCAGCACTAATTGCAGTTTCACACGAATTTTCTACAGTAGTCCCAATAGCCACATAGACGGTTTGCAGACTAGAAAAATTACTATCTGGATTAATGGTTATAATTTCTTTTCCCGAGTTTATGGTAGCATCAAAGCCAATATCGGAACCACTAGAGTTGGTATCTTTAAGTGTAATGAGACTATCAACATTTGAGTCAGTGAGTGTGGAGTTATCAGTATTTTGCATTGCAGTATTAAATGTTAAGGTAAGATTTGAACTTGAGGTAAAACCAGTAGAGGAATCTGTTGGATTGAATGTCAATGTCGGCGAAAGAGTCGTGGCTATCGAACCACTTCCAACGGTTGTATTTCCTGAGATATTCATTGCTAAACAGTTGGTATACCAGGTTCCCGAGGAAGTGATTTCAAAATCATTGTCAATTGCTATGGCATTTGTTGATTGCGCAGCAGAAGTTCCCCCTAACGTAATATCATAAAAATCATTTGAGTCTCCAGTTCCTCCAGTCACAATAACTGACGTACCGTCAAACGTGACCTTTCCGGTGCCAGAGACAAAAATATCATTGTTTGTCCAGTTTCCGGCAATATTGATATTATTATTTCCGGTATTTAGAGTTCCATCTGTGATTGTAAGAGATCCATTCACATCTAGATTAGAATTTAAGGTGACCGTCCCAGAAGTATTAAGCTGGAGGCCGTAGTATGTATTGCCATAAATTAACCCAGTAGCTGTTCCATCATAGGTAATGGTTCCTGAATCGGTATCTTTTGTTGTAATGGAAAGAGTTTCACTTCCGGACATTTGTAAATTACCATCATTGACGAGAGTTGACGCAGTTAGATTATTGCCATTAATATCCAGAGAACCGCCCGAATTAATTTTTAGTCTATTTGAAATAGTTGTCGATCTTTGAAGAGAGACATCAGAATTTGAGACCGTAACTCTATAAAAGTTTGATTTACTATTTATTGTCTGGGATGAACTACCATTAAAAATCACCGTTCCTGTTCCGGCTACCAAATTATTACTATTGACTGACGACCAATTTCCACCAACGGAAATATCATTACTTTGGGCTCTAATCTTGCCAACACCCTTTACCGTTAAATCATTCTCAATCTTTATATCATTTGTTGTTATAGTGACATTCTTATTTCCAGACTTGGTTAAATTATAAAAATTCCGTCCAGTTCCTGGACCTGCATCAATTCGTATTGCAGCACCCGTAGTGCCTGTATATCGGGGTGACATAGAGACCGTTCCATCATTGTGATTAAAAGTCCCGCTACTATAGAGATTAAAGCCGCCCAAAAGAGTAAAGCTACCACCGTCATTTGGTGCTGTAAGTGTTCCCCAAATGTGTAAATTGTTTCTGATTTTAATCCTACTCCCACTTCCGCTGGCAGTTACAGTACCTCCACCATAAAGGTAAAAATCTCTCCAAGTCCGTAAGTAAGAATTGCCACTCAACAAGATTGTACCATTATGAATAACTAAGTTTCGGACTGAGCCTAATTCGTAACTATTTAGATCAATGGTTCCATTGTAGGTTCCTGTAACTTTAAGCTGTTTTACTTTTACATATCCATTTAGTTTTGCGTTTACGACACTTCCGTTATCAAAACAGGCTATCTCATATCGTCCAGGTACCACTGCTCCACCTGCACCCCCAGAAGCGCTCGACCAATTCGCACGATCATGCCAAAATTTATCTGTCCCGTCATTGCCCGCAACCCAGTATCTATCGCATGCACTAGCACTCAAGCTGAAACAAAGCCAAAAGAATACAATGAATAATATTTTAAATCGACTGTCCCCCATAGTGGACTAACTTTAGAG
>Ga0209482_1002900_pt1 | contig 10258 bp, 13 predicted proteins | sample CoawatmetaG10DNA_FD_187512 | JGI IMG/M metagenome (GOLD analysis project Ga0209482, IMG submission 187512) | Marine microbial communities from the West Antarctic Peninsula - Coastal water metaG104-DNA (SPAdes) (version 2) | ecosystem: Environmental > Aquatic > Marine > Coastal ... | reverse complement strand
TTTATAAAGAATATATATAAAATTGAAATAAATTAACCCCTACTTCTACAAGGGTATAAACAAGAAGAATAAAGAAGAACGCCCCCTACTATAGGGGGCCGCCTCACGTGAAAACAACAACTATGGCAAACAACAACCTTACCAATATTGAAGAACGCATTAAGGTTATTACGGCTATGGCAAACAAAGCGGGGGAACGCCACGAAAGTCTTAAACAACAAGACCCTAACCAATATTACCGTATTGTAAATAAGAAAAGATATATTGAAAACCTTACAAACCAAGTAAAAACGGGAAGTGCCACGGGTAATTGTTTAAGGGAAAATATGGCGGTATTTGCTTTAACTCTACAACGCATTCTTATTGGAACTGAACCCGCAACGGAAGCAAAATATTTCCATTACCAATACGGGGACGAAAGAAGGGGTAAAGAATATACGGGAAACCATATGGCGGTAATGGTTAAAATTAATAATATATGGTATGTGAGATGCCATTCTAATAATGTAGAAACACAACGGGAATTAAACGGGTGGTTTGAAGATCGCTGTTTATTCCAAATTAAAGGCGACCCTGCTTACTTACCTATTACTAAAACAGCAAAGGGTTTTAATATTGAATTTAACGGCGTTGAAAAATTAAAACCGTTTAAAATTAACCCCTACTTTAACCATAACCAAATTGTTCTTACCGCCCGTAATGAATGGTAAGAACAATTAATAAAAAATAAAAAATATATTAGTTAGTTGTTTTATAGAATTATATATCTTAAAACTATACATAAAACATATTTTATATTTTCTATTCTATAGAGATGCCATTAGCATTATTCTAAATGAAATATATAATCAGGTTTGAAAAAAGTGTTTTATGTTATATTTTAAGACTATTAATTCTATTAAACAATATTTTTAAAAAACAAACAATCCGTTAAGGGTTAGTAATTCCTTATAAGTAATTCTTTTTTATTTATTGTATGTCCACCACCACCTAATTTTCCATCTGTATATTTAGTGCTGACCATCATAACTTTAAAGCCTGCCTCCCTTGCTAATTTTTTAGCGGTGGCGTTGTTGTCGTAAGAGAGTATAAATTTACCTTTAACGGTCTTCAATAAATTTATTATATCTTCAATTCTAATATCATTATCGTTATAATCATTACTATCCGTTGCGGTGCTATACGGCGGGTCTAAATAGATGAAGGCATTAGGATTGTCGTATTTCTTTATAACCGTTTTATAATCCTGATTTAATATTCGTGTATTCTTCAATCGTTCTTTATATTTTTCATATTTCTTTTGCGAACTACCCTGACTCTGTCGTGCTTGGAGTTCAGGCATCCGTGCCTTACTAAAAGCAAAGTTTCTTCTATCACTCCTAAAAGAGTATAGACTTAAAATTAAATTTCTTCTTAACCTTTCAACTGGCGAACTAAATTTAGTCTGACCTTTCAGTCTATTAAAACCTTCTTTATCAGGTGGGGTTATATTTTGAATCTTATCACCAACATTTTTAACATCCATATAAATTTGGGCTACTTCTTTATCCTTGTCGTTTATGACTTCCTTTCTATTAGGGTCGGCAGGGGCGGAAAAAAAAACACTACCACCACCCACGAACGGTTCTATATATGTGGTGTGCGGTGGGATCATACCACGTATTTTTTTTTTCAAACGGGACTTACCGCCCGTTCTTCCTATTAGTCCTTTCAACGACATTATATAATACAAAACATTATTATTATATAATAGTCTTAAAGGTCTGATTTCATTCCACTACTTTCCATCTTGGAAACATTAGCACGACGGCGGGCTGTTTCTTTCGGTGTGGTTTTAATGCTTTCAATCTCCTCTTCAAACTTATCCATTTCTTTCATCATCCTTGCGAGCAACTGCTTTTTAAGTTTGGGTTTTCCTTTCATCGCCAACGCCTCCTTCACTAAAGAGAGTGCCTCGTCGGCCAGTTGTTTTGCGGACTTTGCGTCGTCCTTCTTGGACTTGCGTAATCCTTGCGTGCGGCTTTTAACATTACCGTGCGTGGAAAGACCCAGTGCCTCACGCATTACCTTTATAGCCTTCTCGGCCTCATACTCTTTAAAACTTCCCGATTTAAGTTCCTGTTCCATAATAGCAATTAATTCATCTTTGTTTTTATTTCTATACGGTTTTTTGTATTTAATAACCTTTAATGCGTCTACCATTTGCTTTCGTGATAATGCTCCGAGTTCGTCAGACATAGATGCCATTTATATATAACCATTAATAAAATAAATTATGTCAGGTATTATAAGTTTTCACTAATGTCTTCTTCTATTATTTCTAAAGCATCTTTATTTAATGGGTTTGTTCTTGCTGGTGTGGTGTCTAATTTTTCTTCGCTGGAGAGGCTAATATCATCTATCGGTTGATGGTTATTAACCTTATCAATCTTATCATAAAATTTCTGTTCTTGCGTCATTATCTCTATTAAATTTTTATGGGACTGTCTTAAAAAGACTTTCCGTTCGCTGGGATACAAAGCGGTTTCTACTTTCTCTAATGCTTGGTTATACTCAACTCTTAAGTCCTCGTCTAATGCGTTATGGTTTCGGGCTTTTAAGAGTGTGTTGGTTAATAAACTTGAAGATTGAAGGTAAGTTTCCATTCGTTGGTTAAAGTTTCTAAATCGTATTAACGCTGACATAGCAGCTGTTATTGCTGAAAATATTATTGGAAGCAAAGCAAAACCCGCTCCCGTTAATTCTAATCGCATCTTTATAGACTCCATTAACCCGCCGACTAAACTTATAATTATAATCGCTTTGTTCCAGTCGTCGCTGTCTTTCTTTAAATTTTGATGCCCTATTAATAGAGCATCCCTTTTAGACTTAAGGTCATTTCTAACCTCTTCAATATGGTCTTTAATCATTATACATTAACAAACACTTTTAAAAGTGATTACTAATGTATAGTCCAGCATAGTGCCGAGTGTTAGTTCATTTAGACACCGAACAATAAACTTATTACCGCTTGGTTTGCCTCTTACTATCACTGGGGCATTGTCGCTATAGACCGCTCTAAATTGACGCATAACGTGTCCAGTATGGAATGGGTTGTCATAAAAATGAATAAACCCAGCGACCGTGCTTGAACCAGCATAACCAGTGGAATTGACCTCGTATCTATCAGTCATAAAAGGAACATTAATTTCTATTTTAGTGGGGACACTCGCTATTTGCGACAGGGCGGCTGTTGTTTTAACTACCTTACTCATTAAAGACCACGTCATCTCGTATTCACCCTCAGGTATAATACCCCAATCAAAATTAAATGTTTGTTCTGCTATGTCCGAACCTGTGCCATTAGTGCTGTCTGCGTAAATTTGGTAAGTTTTCTTCATTATACTATTAAGACTTTATTTTTTTATACAAACAAATTTTTAGCCTGACCGCCTAAACTCTTGGCACGCTCAATGGCAGACGAGGCGGCTTGAGCGGGCGACTGACCAGCATACGACGACGGGTTGGAAGCCTGCGAGGCACGTCCCAAAAGAGCAGATGCCGAACCCGCACTTCCTGTTAGACCTCTCGCACCGCCGAGAACACCACCGAGTCCTGCCTGACGGGCTAAACCCTGAACGGCGGGATCGCTGAGGAGTCTATCACCCTGCGAGGCGGCCGAACCTAAAGCACGGCTCGCCTGACCGAGTCCACCGCTGATGCCACGAAGTGCCGACGGTGCTTTGTTAAAAATACTGCGTCCAATACCAGCGGCCTTATTAAAGAATGACGGGGCGGACGAGAATGCTCTTAAACCTTTGTTAAAAATAGACATTTATAAACAATACAAATATTTTTATTAATCTTCAATAAAATCTATTCTATCAAATTTTTTATAAAACTTTTGTGCGTCTGTATTAATAAACAAATAAGAAAACGGTTTATCATAGACCTCTTTAGAGATGGCGGGCATCATACTCTTAACAAACTCGTCTTCTACATTTTCATCAAACAAATTCTTCATTTCATTCTTACTTACTTTAAAGACGAAGATATTACTAAATAACCTGCGTATGTCTTTGGGGACTGAAAAAAAGGTTTGGTTTAAAAAATAGATACTCGTGTGTAAATGTCTTCTATTAAATATTAACTCTTTAAAGAGTTGGAGTGTTTCTTTGTTTTTTAAATAACTCGCCATATCATCAAATATAATAACATTATTTTCATCGGGCGGTGTTCCCTTAATCCTCTCCATAACCTCTGCTAAATTATCAAATGTTAATTCATCAAATTTCTTATCGGCGGGATGTTTTTTAAATATATCGTTCTTAATAGACGCTCTTGAGTGACTGGGTTGGAATAAATATATATTATGAAATACACGGTTTAATAATTTCTTATCTTTCATCATCGCCCACATAAGACTTGACTTTCCGCTTTTTGGTTTGCCCAGCAGTAAATTAGTAGAATGGTGGTTTAGATAAGAAGTTAATTCATAATTGTTTAACTTGGGGTGTAGTGGTTTATCGCACAGCATCTCGGGGGGTTTTATTTTGGGTTGCGTTAGTTTAATAATATTCATATTACTATAAATAAATATTATTTAATTAAGTCCTTAATGAGTTGCGGTGGTATTCTATATCTCATATTAGTTGAACCACACGAACCTTTAGTTAGTCCGTTGCGGTGCGAATTACCTAAATTATTTTTATGAAGCAGACGTCCATTAACACTCATTAAATTACCACACGCTCTATTACATAATTTAGGTGTAAAGTCCATATTGTTAGTCCATATACGAGTGCGTTTTTTATATCCCCAGTCGCTATACATACAGTAGTCAATATCATAATGGTTTAAATCCGTTAAAAATTGTTTCATCTTTCCTGTTGCTGGATTTTCTATATACCACCACGTCGGATTAAAATATTTAATTATCTCCTGAGTCTTTCTTAATACAGGCAAACCCTTATCAATCATTTCTTTATCAAGCATCTCGTGCGTTATTACTTTATCACCAAACGCTTTAGTTTTGCGACCAACCCACGAGCGTCTACAGTGACTAAATGTATGGCACGGAGGCGATGCCCATATTATATCAAAATCACCTTCATTATAATCTTTTTTATAATCCCAATCTAAAATATCCGTATTAATGTCTGCGTTATTTAAATCAAGAGAGGTGACAGTATAACCTTTCTCTTTACAGACTTTACCGACACTACCAGTTCCTGAAAATAATTCTAAAACTTTCATTATTATAAATAGCTATTATTATATTTAAACCCTGACAGCGACCTGACGGGTATTAACATTTAGAGCGATCAGGGCATCATAGCAGGCGTAGAGGGTAAGGGTGGCTGCGTTCTCAGTCGCCGACGAGGTGGAAACACGAACATTAATCGGGGTGAGCTGCGACGACTCGCCCGAGAGCATAACCGAGTTAGACGAGAGTTTCTCGGTGTTCATACCGTAGAAGTGTCCAGCAGGCGACTGGACGGTGGAGGCGGTGGCATCGCCTGCGAGGAGTTCCGCCTGCGACCCCCACATCTTCTGCGTGATGGAGTTGCGAGCCGAGTAGACATCGTGAGCCTCACCGAACGCCTGACGAAGAGCCGACTTAATAGCCGCATCGTTGGTCTCTCTTAAAGGAGTAGGAGGGAAAGGACGGTTGGCGAGGAAAAATTGAACTGAACCAGTTTTTCCGCCCGCCTTAACCGCATCATAACCAGCATTAACCGCCTTATTAGCCGCCTCACCAGTGAGCTGAAGAACAAGCGACTTAATAGACGAAAGGCGGACATTGTAAATGTAAGTGGCATCAGTGGCGGCTGCGAGGTCGGGGAAATTAACATTCGTGGCATTCCATCCCTGCGATTTAAGGACGAGGTCACCATCAACCGCCATACTGCGAACAACCGAGTCCATACCAGCACCGAAGTCCACGAGGTCAAATGTCATCTCAAGGTCGGTGAAAGAAATAGCGGGCATAGCCGCATTGCCCGAAATAACACGGATATACTCAGCAACCTGAGCGGTGGTGATTTGGACACGAACACCGCCCATATGGCCGAGCGGGACGAGTTCCGAGCACGAAGAAAGAAGGCATCCGAGAGGCAAACTTACGGCGAATTTTCCAGCGGCCGAATCACCACTACCACTGTCGGTCGGCCCAGTGCGTCCATTAAGGTCGTGGAAGGTCGGGTTGGGCTCGTCAAGACCATCAACGCCACCGCCACCATAGCCAAACTCAGTGTAAAGGGAGTTCTTTTCGTCGGCAGACAGTTTAGCCTGCGAGATCATATTGTAAAGACGTCCGTATTCAGACACTGCCTCAAGAAGCGACCCGCCGACGATAGTCTCAACACGACTAATCCACGAGGCCGCAGGCACGCCACGAACCTCTATTTTTTGGTCGTTGGCGGCTGGGGTGATAGTGATGTTAAGATTGAGGCAGAGCGAATTTGGGACAAGGAACGAATGGGCAGGGAGGTCAAACTGGATAATATTACCATCACCAGCGAAAGTCGCACCGTTAGACGGGCGGACGATTACCTGCGACATACGAGTGTCCGACGGAAGCGATGCCATCGGTTTGTTGTATTGAACTTCTTTTGGGAGAGCAGCCATTTATAAACTTAATAAATATTATTATTTATTTATTAATTTTTATTATTTATAGTATATCAAATTTAACGTCTTCTAATTCTTCTTTTAGACTTTCCGTTTTTTCTAATGCTTTTAATGTTGCTACATATTTATCGTTCAATATTGAACCGTCTTTTTTGCTAAACTTCTGTCGTCTGTGAGTGTTAATAAGTAATGTCATACACCAATTAACTCCGTTGAAATCAATAAAATTATTATTTTGATCTAACAGTTGAATATCAATTTCATCAATCCGTTTAGCCTTAACAAAACTCTCACGCCCTAAACTATTATAAATAATAAGTCCAAAAGGAGTGGCGGTGGCACTTATAGTATCCACGAGGGTTGTTGTGTTCAGGTTGTTGCTGTCAAAGTTTCCGCCAGCGAGGGCATCACTACCCATCTTAATTTTTGTAATGCCTAAAAAGTCCGCTGGTAAAGGAAATTCTACTTCGGGTGCTACATATGGAAATGCTAAAGTCCCAGTTGCGTCTAAAGAGATGCCTAAAGGAAGGCGACAGGTTGTTGTTGCTAAATTAACAGTTAAACCTGTGCCTACCGTAGCACTCAATAAAGAGAACTTACCATTTATAGTATTAAAGTCTAAAAAGGCATTACCAGCAAAAGTGGCCGCATTAAATTTTAGCACAAACTCAGTCTTAAATGTGTCGGCGTTATAATTACCCTCTGATATGGTCACTGTTGCTGTCGTCCCTACAGAGTCCGTTATATTAATACTGTTATTAGTGCCGTTAATATTATAATAACTGGCGGGGATTTCGGCACTCTGTATTGCTATAGTGTGATATAGAGTATCTACACTTTTAGGACTGATGCTATTAAAGTCAAAAAGAAGTGATGAATGTTTATCACCGTTTAAAAACTTTGTGGCGAACCGACTATTAAGACTTACCAGTCGTGATTGTATTATGACGTGTTCGTCTATGTCTTCAAATCCATTACTCATTATACATTATACTATATTATTCAGTCTCCTCAATAAGTTTCGTCATCTTGTCCCTCTCCATATATTGAATATTTTTATTATTAATAGCACTTCTTTCACGCTTTAATTTCTCTATAATATTATTAACCTTACCCTTCTCTCCATCATCTAAATGTTTATCGTTATAATGAAGATACAAAGCATAAGTTGCTGGGTTGTTTAACGCCATACACGGCACGCTATTAATTATTTCTTCTAAACTAACGTGGTCAGGTGGGCGTTCAGGTTCAGCAGTTATACTATTAATAATATCTAAATCACTCATTATAATATAACTAAATATATTATTTAAATTAATATCGTCGCATAAGACTTGGCGATGGGCCACCACCACCACCAAAACCCTCGTCCTCTGACTCTTCCGCCACACGTCCCAGTCCTCTCGTCACCTCTGTTGACGACCCACGTGCCATCATAGTAGGTGTAAAAGGAGCATCGGATTCAGTATCACTTAAACTGCTAATACCAGCATCACTCCTCGCACTACCTCTCCACATACCCTCAGGGAGGAGCGTGCGTCCTTGTGTGGACGTGTTGTCGGGCTCTCTACTACCACTCAGCAATTTATTAACGTCCTTAATAGAGTTTAAGACGTTGCTCACTTCAATAGGGGTTTCCAGCGGATCACCACGCCCTAAAATACGTCCTTCAATAACGCCGTCAGGTCTTGGGGCGAATGCGTTGCTTGTCTGCGGGGACTGTGCTGGGGGTGTGGCAAATGGCATCGGTATGGGTGCGGGGTTTATCATAGTTCTATAATCGGGTAAAACTTGCTGGGGCTGTATGAACTGCGAAAGAACACGTGCCGTATTAGGGGTGGCAGATGTGCGTGGTTTCTTAACCCGTCTTTTAGGACTTGCTAAATTAATAACTACTTTTTGGGACTGGGTTTGTTTCTGTTTCTGTTTCTGTTTCCCCTTTGATGCTTCTTTATGTGCCTCGCTAAAAGACTCACCCTCCTTCATTAGTGCGATCATCGTCTTCATATGACTTGCGGTTTGGTTTATTGCGTGGAGTTTTAACTTCTTCTTTTGAGCGGCCGTAAGTTTAACCATTATATTAAAACTACATATTTATATTGGCTTGGTTGGATATTCTACATTAGTCAAATCCGCCGTTTGCGGTAAATCTCGTAATGCTTGGCGATAGTCAATCCACTCTTCATCATTGGTAAGGGTTAAATCCCTGCTTTGCGTCCAATCGCTCTCCATTAAGAGTTTGTCTCGTTTCCTGCGTATTTCTTTCATTTGGTAATAAACATTTCGCTCATTTACCTTTTTAATAAACTCGTCTTTTTCAGGTTTCTCCAGTCCCATAATTTCTAAAGTGTCCCAGCACTCCTCCGCCGTATTTCCACTGCCTCCCATATATTTACCGCTAATTATATGGTCTTGTATAACATCTGTCGCTGCGTGGTTTATGAAGTTCATTATATATAATGAAACATAAGTTTTTAAACATTTATATTTGTTGCGGTTATACAGGAAACTGCTCGTTCAAAGTATAATATATTTGTATTATTTACAACCCTATTTAATCTAAATGTATGAACCGCATTATTAACCGCATAACTAACTAAAACAGGAGTATATCTATATGTTTTACCTGCTATCGCTGTATCATCTATAAAAAACCCTATTGCTTGTTCCATCGTGCTGTCGGCGTTTCGCTGGTAGCCTATCAAAAATGTGCTTAAACTTCGCCCCGTAGATGGGTATGAGGCGTCGGTCTGTGACCGAAATAAAACAGAATAAGGAAATGTGCCGTCTGCTTGTTGCTCTGCTCGTGCTACAATTAGCCCCTTATCCCAGCCGTCGGCACTCCATTCTCCTACTACACAATAATCAACTTTAATATTACCTGTTTCACCTATCGCCCCCGTGACTACTGAAATAGTTACATCTGCGTTCAAACCGCTTACGGGTGTATCCATTCTGCCGTTTTTGTTGTCTCCCCCTGACGAAGAGGTGGGATTACCGCCAGTCACGGCGTAAGATATAATGGGATTTGATGCGAAGTTTTGACCGAACCCTGTTTTGCGAAGCTGACTATCTACATAAGTTTTATTACATAAATCGCTCCCTGATGTTGGAGCAGTCGCACACGTCATTTTGCCCGATGTTGTTATTAAAGCATTAAGTCCCGATTGTGATATTATATTATTAGTTCCGTTTTGGTCTATTTCATTACTTGCTCCGTTTTGTAATAACTTGTTTTGGATTGTTGCTGATTGTTTAATAAACCCCTTATCCCCTAACATATCTATATCTGCTCTGTTGCCTATTCCTACCGCTCCGCTCATCGTTAAATCGTTCGTAAATGTGTTAAATCCTGAAAATATCTGTCGGCTTCCTGATGTTCCACCTGCTAATAGTGCGTCGCCTGTGTTGTTGGTATATAGTGCGTCTGCGTTTGCTTTCGTTATTAATTCGGTGGATGCGGGTGTGCTTGTTAATGTGCTGGTCGGTCTATTAACATTAAATGTATTTGTGCCTGTGAATGCGTTTGCCCCTGCTAAAACTGCGTCGCCTGTATTGTTCGTATATAATGTGTCGGCGTTTTGTTTCGTTATTAAATCGGTCGCTGCTATTGTGCTTGTTAGTGTGCTGGTCGGTCTGTAGGTAT
>Ga0209482_1002898_pt1 | contig 10267 bp, 7 predicted proteins | sample CoawatmetaG10DNA_FD_187512 | JGI IMG/M metagenome (GOLD analysis project Ga0209482, IMG submission 187512) | Marine microbial communities from the West Antarctic Peninsula - Coastal water metaG104-DNA (SPAdes) (version 2) | ecosystem: Environmental > Aquatic > Marine > Coastal ... | reverse complement strand
CGCGCGCCTCGCACCTCGAGCCTTTAGTACTGGTGTGGTGGGTTCATTGGGAGAGGGTTTTGTTTGAGGTGGTTATCTCTATTCATGATCCAATTTCGAGCTGAACCGAGCCGTGGCTCTTGCCGAGTGGCGACAATTATTGAGCATATAGATTTAGGAGGTGCCAGCAATCCAATGCAGGTTTTCATTAGTATGAAAGCACCAGCAAAGGTGTAGTGCCGTTCTCATCGAGTGGTTCCAAACCTGCGCTTTATAGGTTTGTCTGATCGTGGCACTTTGAGACGTCATAGACTTTGTCTGACAGCACCTATATATGACTGCGACGAAGGGGCGCCAAAAAGTTTTTTCGTCTTTAGGTGGCGAATCGTTGGTAACGCGCATCTTGTTGTCATGGCTAACGGCCTTACTGCCTTTGCTAAGGACTATGTTGATGCCACATTGGGCCAACTGATAAGGGTTAAATATGCCGACAGGTACATCCAGTAAGCAAATCCAGATGCTTGATTTTGATTTGGGAACAGGTTCGTTTCCGGTGACGACTTTATCGCCCCAAGTACAGCAGCTTTTTGATTTGGGATTGAACTGGTGTTTTGGGTTTAACCAAGAGGAAGGGCTTGCCTGCTTCAAGCGTGCGATTGAACATGATCCAGATTGCGCGATGCTTTATTGGGGGGCCGCATATGCTGCGGGGCCGTTCTATAATATGCCGTGGTGTGATTTTAGCGTGGCAGAAGCGATAGAATGCACTGCCTTTTGCCATGGCATGATCCAGAATGCAGTGCGCCTGTCTGGCCAGGCCACATCGTTAGAGGCCGCGTTGATTAAGGCGCTGTCTCATCGGGTGCAAGCACCTAATGTCGTGCCCAAGGCCACGTTTGAGAGTTGGGATGATGCCTACGCCGATGCCATGCGCAACATTTATCGAGACTATCCCGAAAGTCTGGATGTCGCGGCCTTGTTCATAGAGGCGATGATGACGCGCACGCCCTGGCGGATGTGGGATGTGAACACCAAACTTCCCCCGCGCGGCGCGGATACGCTTGAGGCTTTAGATGTCTGTGAAGCCGCCATTGCACAAGCAGACCGACAGCTTGTGCCGCAACATCCTGCGATTTTGCACCTTCATATTCACCTGTTGGAGATGTCGGAAACGCCGGAGCGGGCGATGCCATCTGCCATACGTCTCGCTGGACGGTGTCCTGACGCAGGCCATATCCATCACATGCCCGGTCATATATTTCTACTGTGTGGTGAATATGAAAAGGCCTGTGTTGCCAGCCAAGCCGCAATTGAAGTGAACCGCAAATACCTCGCCTATGCGGGTCCCTATAATTATTACACCACTGCGCGATGCCATGATCTGCATCTGATGATGTATGCGGCGATGTTGTCGGGTCAATTTATTCCCGCAATGGCCGCTGCAGAAGAGGTTTGTGAAAATCTTACGCCGGACGTGATAGACCTGAAATTTAAACCGTTCATCGCCGCCACAATGGAGGGGTATTTTTCAATGAAAATGCACGTCCTTGTGCGCTTTGGCCGCTGGCAGGAAATTGTGGACAGCCCGATGCCGGAGAATGCAGCGCTATATTGTGTTTCCACAGCGATGCATAACTATGCGTCGGCCATTGCTCATGCAGCATTGGGAAATATCGCCCAGGCAGAGCAGCAAAAAACGGCATTTTATCTGGCGCTTGAGCATATCAAGCCGGGGCGAAAGTTATTCAACAACCCAGCGCTGACGATGTTGGCCGTTGGAGAAATGATGATGCTTGGCGAGCTGGAATACCACAAAGGCAACTACCCGTTGGCCTTTGCTCACCTGCGCGAAAGTGTGCGCCGGTGTGATAACCTACATTATTCTGAACCTTGGCCGTGGATGCATCCGCCACGTCATGCCTTGGGTGCATTGCTTTTGGAGCAAGGTCAATACGCCGAAGCTGAAGAGGTTTACCGTTCAGATTTGGGGCTAAACGACACGGTGCAACGATGTGCGCAGCACTGGGAAAATATCTGGTCCCTGCACGGGCTAGCAGAGTGTTTGAAACACCGAGGTGCCAACGTCGAATTGGCGCAATTGCAACCTAAATTGGACGTGGCGCGTGCACTTACTGATACCCCTGTAACCTCTTCGTGTTGCTGTCGTAAAATGACGGTAGATCAAAATGTTTGACCACATAGGAGCTACCGAATGATTGCTAGCCTATCAATGTATGCCCGCCCCGAAACCGCGGATGCCGTTAAAAATCTCTGGGCGCTCATCCGTGGAAATTTAACTACAGCGGGCGTTGACGCGCCTATGGTGTTGACGCAGGATACTGATCCAATGAGCGTCTGGACAGACCCTTGGCTTGTCCTGAGCCAGACCTGCGGAATGCCTTACCGCAAATTTCTACATGGTAAGGTGCAGCTGGTTGGGACACCGCAGCTCGATCTTCCAGATTGTACGGCGGGGCATTATTTTAGTGTGTTTGTTGTGCGCAAAGATGATCTGCGCCAAACGTTAGCGGAATTTGACAACGCACGGTTTGCCTATAATGAAGAAAACTCTCAATCGGGTCTTGCCGCTCCACTCAATTATGCGACCTCATTGGGCGTTACGTTTGGTAATCGCATTCAATCGGGGGGCCACACCAAATCGGCTGAAATGGTCGCGCATAATACGGCAGACATCGCGTCAATTGACGCTGTGACATGGGAACTGATCAAGCGATATGATGGTTTCGCGTCTGATCTGCGAGTGTTGGACCGCACAAAACCCACAACCCCGACGCTACCGTTTATTACATCTATGGCCCATGATCCGGCAGTGATCCGTGACGCTTTGGCTAGCGCTTTGGCTAATCTACCGAATGAACAAAAACAGAGGCTCTGTCTGCGCGGCCTTGTCCAAATTCCAGCCAATGATTACCTTAGCATCCCCAATCCGGCCTCGTGAGGGTATTGTTAGACAAACTTGACGCCCCCCATTGGTTGCTCCCTAATTTATTATTCGCAAGTGTAGGGCAACCTATACCTTATCTCGTATATCTGACGTCACCGCCAATAACTTACTTTTTGATAGGGTTTGTTTTTTTTGTTGGGGTTACTGAGCCCACTCCATATCAATGAAGGACGTTAGGCCACGCACCCAGGGACCCCGAACCAAGTGCCGCGCGCCTCGGACCACGGCCCTTTAGTGTTGGCCTTGTAAATTCATTCGGGGGTAATTTTGTTCCCCACCTCTAGCTGAGGAAGTAGACATTGCTTTCGCAAAGCACTAAGTGCTGCTAAGCGAACAGAGCAAACGTTGATCAAAGGCAAACTGGCAGCGAGGGCTTGGCCCAACATGATGTAACAATATCGAGTGGTGAGAGGAGCTTGTTGTGGAAGTATTGAGAACTCCAGATGACCGATTTGTGGACCTGCCCGGTTACAATTTTGCTGCGAACTATGTTGATGACCTACAGGGTTATGAAAGTCTTAGGGTACATTATTTGGACCAAGGCGCTGATGGTGCAAACCGAACGTTTCTTTGCCTGCCAGGAGAGCCAACTTGGGCATATCTCTATCGTCGCATGATACCCGTTTTTTTGAACTCTGGTGCACGGGTGGTCGTGCCGGATTGGTTAGGTTTTGGACGGTCCGATAAGCCTGTTGATGACGCGGTCTATACCTTTGATTTCCATCGTAATATGATGCTTGCCTTCATCGAGAGGCTGGACCTTCGGAACATCACTTTGGTTGTGCAAGATTGGGGCGGCATTTTGGGACTTACCTTACCAGTAGATCAACGTAACCGGTTTTCCCGATTGATTGTCATGAATACGGCAATCCCAGTTGGAGTTAATCTCGGGGATGGCTTTCAGGGCTGGAAAGAGCATGTGGCAAGTCGGCCTAATATGGATTGCGGTGCATTAATGAAGAGGGCCTGTCCACATTTGACTGATCTAGAAGCGCAAGCCTATGAAGCGCCGTTCCCAGATCAGCGTCATAAGGCTGGCGTTCGCCGATTTCCGCAACTGGTGATGGTTGAACCGGGGATGGAAGGTATCGAAACAGCAAAGCGAGCGCGAAAATTCTGGCAAGCTGAGTGGGAGGGGGAAAGCTTCATGGCTATTGGGGCGAAAGATCCGGTGCTGGGTCTGACAGTGATGAACCAACTGCGCAAAACCATAAGACGTTGCCCAGAACCGATGGTCTTGGAAGAGGCAGGACATTTTGTGCAGGAGTGGGGGGAGCCGGTTGCGCATGCTGCATTGAAGCAATTTGGCGACCTTTGCTGAGCAAACAGACTAACTGGGCCTTAGCAGTTGGCTTTTAGGTCTACTTTGGCTGATTTTGTTGAAAAACTTTTCCGTCATTTCCTTCGGCATCTCACGTCATTCAAGGCCAGTAGGGCTTTTAAACAGTGCTAAAGGTTTCACTTAGGTTTCACCGTTGCCATGAATTCAGTAGGAATTCAGCTTTTTTGAGATGTCCTAAAACTTCTCGAAAATCCACCTTGTACCTCGTGCAATCTTCTTTAGGCTTGATCAGGCCATTGGAGCAGCACTTGTTATGTAGATAGATAGACTCCAGGGCAGGGGTTACTGAGCCCAATCCAAACCGTTGAAACGCGCAAGGCTTACCTGGGGAACCCGAACCAAGTGCCGCGCGCCTCGCACCTCGGGCGTTTAGTGTTAGGGTGGATTCATTGGGGGAGGGTTTTGTTGGGGGCGCACGTCTAATCAGGCACCAATTTCAAGCTAAACCGTGCCGCTGCTCTTGCTGAGTGGCGGCAATTATTGAGTGCATAGATTTAAGTGGTACCAGCAATCTGATGCAGGTTTTCATTAGTTTGAAAGCACTGCCACTTACTGCCTAACTGGCAGTGGCATATCCCCGATTAGTAAGTATCAAAATACAAGTTGATTTTATTGAACTACATTAAAGATTTTTAGGGTATTCTTAGATTTATTTAGCTGTTGTCTTTTGGTGCATACAAATATTGAAATCCATTTTAAATTACAGATAAATTTAAGTAAACTTGTCAAAAGTGTAGGTGCGATATACATCAAACGAGGTAAGGAGTTTATTATGGTTCTCAGATTAGAAGAGGTTAAAAAATCTTTTCTTAATAGCGAAGAGCTAGTGCCTGTTTTGCAAGGGGTCAGCTTTGATCTTGAGGCTGGAGATACTTTGGCATTGCGTGGAGAATCTGGTAGTGGTAAAAGTACGTTACTCCATATAGCAGGCGCTTTAGAGGCTGCAGATGCAGGTCGAGTTTGGGTGTCTGGGAAGGAGCTAACACAGCTCAACGATGGTGCGCGTGCTCAATTGCGTAGAACGGACATTGCTTTAATTTTCCAACAGTTCAACCTAATTCCTTCCCTGACTGTGGCTGCTAATATTGCATTCCAATCTGCGCTATCAGGAACGCTAGACTTGGCTCATATAAAATATATTGTGTCCGCTTTAGGCTTACAAGAACAAATGCAAAAATATCCAGAGGCTTTATCTGGTGGGCAACAACAGCGCGTTGCCATCGCACGGGCAATTGCAGCAAAGCCAAAGCTGTTGCTCGCAGACGAGCCTACTGGTAATCTTGATGAAATAACTGCCATAAATGTGTTAGATCAAATGCTAAAATTAGTTGCACAAACAGGTACTGCATTGATGATTGTAACTCATTCCACAAACATAGCTGCCCGCATGAATCGTCAATTGCACCTTTGTAATGGTTTTTTGGTATGATTTCCTGGTGCCTGAGGGCACTTTTATCTCATTGGTGGCGTAATCCGGTTCAATTATTTGCATATTTAGCAGGCCTTGCTTTAGCTACCGCACTTTGGTCTGGGGTACAGGCTATTAACTCTGAAGCCCGTGTAAGCTATGATGCGGCGGCCAAAACATTAGGTGAGGGCCAGTATGATCTATTGATCCCAAAGCAGGGTAACCGCATTCCACAAGATGTTTATGTTTTGCTTAGAAAATCAGGTTGGCTGGTCTCGCCTGTAATTGAAGCGCGTATCAACGATGTGCGCCTCTTAGGCATTGATCCTGTGACTTCTGCTTCAGGATTACCTAATTTAGCTAAAGGGCCATCTGCGATTACCTACGATACCTTACTTGCAAATGAAGAAACTGCGCTTAAAATTTCTATGTTGGCTAATGTTACAGTGGATAAAAGTGTTGCACCGGGCATAGCCATAGGTGACATTGGCCTTGTTCAAAGGATGCTAAAGCGGGATGATTTGACCCGCCTCATTTTATTACCAAACCAACCTATTACACAGCCAAGTCTAGGTATGGTAGCTCCCAACTTACGAGTTCAATCTGCACATACGGTAACAAATGTTACGGAACTTACGGATAGCTTTCATTTGAACTTGACTGCCTTTGGCCTGTTAAGCTTTGCTGTTGGTTTGTTTATAGTAAACAGCACTATTGGTTTAGCATTTGAACAGAGGCGGGGCATGATCCGCACTATTCGCTCACTTGGCGTGCCAATGCGTACTCTTATTACGCTAATTACTTTTGAGATGATGACTTTAGCTGTGATTGGGGCGGGGTTTGGTATTATTTTGGGTTATTTTATTGCAGCTTTTTTGCTACCAGATGTTGCTGCTACATTGAGGGGCCTTTATGGTGCACAAATCTCAGGTACACTTGAGTTGCGTGCCTCTTGGTGGGTATCAGGCATGGTGCTTGCATTAATTGGGACAGCAGCAGCACTTTCATTACGGATCTGGCAGATTGTGCAAATGCCACTTTTAGCAAGTGCTAAGCCTCGTGCATGGGTTGTTGCAACCGGATCACGGTTTCGATTGCAATTAATTATAGCCATTACATTGTTATTTTCCACAGTGCCATTAGCCTTGATCTTGGAGGGGTTGCTGGCGGGGTTTATTTTACTGGGGTGTTTACTGATTGGTGCAGCATTGGCTTTACCCCCCGTACTGGGAGGCATTCTAACTTTGGTTCAAAAGCATACTGTTGCGCCAGTTTGGGAATGGTTCTGGGCTGATACTAGACAGCAACTACCAGGGCTTAGCCTTGCGCTTATAGCTCTTTTATTAGCAGTCTCAGCCAATATTGGTGTCTCAACTATGGTGTCAAGCTTTCGACAAACCTTTATAGCGTTTCTTGATCAAAGGCTAGCACCAGAACTCTTCGTGGAGGTAGAAACAGCTAACCAAAGTGCTGCATTGGAAATGTTTTTAATGAACCGCCAGATTGAGGTTTTGCCCTTACTTACAACACAAGTCGTAATAGCTGATTTACCTGTAGATCTATATGGCATCCGTGTCGGCCAAACCTATCGAAATAATTGGATTTTTTTAGAAAATACTCTCAATGCATGGGATGTCATTGAGAGAGGCGAGGCAGTTGTTGTCAATGAACAATTTGCACGACGTGCAGACCTATGGGTTGGAAGTTTAGTACAAGTGAACCGTGATTTAATACTACCTATTGCAGGTGTAGTTGGTGATTATGGCAATCCGCAAGGGCAGGTTATTATAACTGAACGAATGTTTAAAGATTTATATCCAAATCTCTACGCATCAAACTTTGGGGTGCGCACTAAAGATGCATCTCATTTACGCAGCCAAATTGTGAATACGCTTGGCATTAAAAATAACGCAATTATTAACCAGGTGGGGATAAAGGCACTATCACTTGAGGTGTTTGAGAGAACGTTTGTAGTCACATCGGCTTTAAATGTTTTAACATTAGGCGTTGCTAGCTTTGCTATTCTGATGAGTCTTCTGACATTGGCTGATTTGCGTGTACCACAGCTTGCACCTGTCTGGGCATTAGGGCTCACACGTCGCCGTTTGGCGTGGTTAGAGCTATTGCGTGCTGTCTTGCTTGCAGGAATAGTCTTTGTTTGTGCTCTTCCTATGGGCCTTGCACTTGCATGGATATTACTGACAATTATCAATGTTGAGGCATTTGGGTGGCAATTACCAATGTATCTGTTTCCGCTTAAATATTTAGAATTAGGAGGTTATGCTTTAATTGCTGCGTTTTTAGCTGCGATGTGGCCTGCTGTTCGCCTCATGCTCACGCCGCCATCAACTTTATTGAGAGTCTTTGCTAGTGAACGTTAAAATATTATTTTTTATATTTTGTTGGCCTTTTAGTGTTTTTGCACAAGGGTTTTCTGACCTTGGCTCCAGGGCTGATGGGTTTGCAAACCCAGAGCTAAATCCAACTTTTAGCTTTCCTACTGACCATGGAGCACACCCTGAATATAGGATCGAGTGGTGGTACTTAACTGCGAACTTAAATGGTTCAGATGGTACAGCGTATGGTTTACAATGGACCCTCTTTAGAACTGGGCTGACACCAGGAGAGGCCCGAGGCTGGCGATCGCCACAAGTATGGTTTGCGCATGCTGCAGTCACCACGCCTGGCCAACACTTTGCCACTGAACGTTTCGCCCGTGGTGGGATTGGGCAGGCGGGTGTGGAGGCAACTCCGTTTCGTGCTTGGATCGATGAATGGGTGTTACAGGGTGAAGACTTCCAAAAGATGACACTCACTGCAAATGGTCCTAATTTTGGATATGACATGTCGCTTCAAGCAAATGGTCCATTGGTTTTTCATGGAGATAAAGGTTACTCGGTTAAATCGGAACAAGGCCAAGCCAGTTATTATTATTCACAGCCATTTTTTAAAATTGATGGAACGCTGAAATTACCTACTGGTAACATTGAAGTGGTAGGGAATGCCTGGCTTGACCGCGAATGGTCGTCACAGCCGTTGTCAGATGATCAATTTGGTTGGGACTGGTTCTCATTATCGTTCGTGGATGGTGCAAAGCTGATGGGTTTTCAACTACGCCAATTAGATGGATCACTTTACAGCTCTTCGACTTGGATCACACCTGATGGCAGCACTTCATCCTATCCAAATGGTGCATTTTCAGCTATTCCACTTAATATAAAATCTATAAAAGACCGTAATTTGCCTATTCAATGGCGTGTAACTTTGCCAGATAAAAACGTTGATGTTGTTGTAACCGCTCAGAACCCTGATGCTTGGATGGAACTTTCAATCCCCTACTGGGAAGGACCAGTTAACGTGTTGGGCAGCCATATAGGACAAGGATATTTAGAGATGACTGGTTATGAATAATGTAAACGATCTAAATGCTTCTCTAGATGAGGCATGGGTTATATTGACCCCCAAGTAAAGCGCCCTGCAGTATCGCATGCCTTAGGCATCACTTTGGGGGCCAAAATACCTCAGGGACCCCGAACCAAGTGCCGCGCGCCTCGCACCTCGAGCCTTTAGTACTGGTGTGGTGGGTTCATTGGGAGAGGGTTTTGTTTGAGGTGGTTATCTCTATTCATGGTCCAATTTCGAGCTGAACCGAGCCGTTGATCTTACCGAGTGAGGTCAATTATTGAGCGCATAGGTTTAAGCTGTGCCGGCAGTTCGATGCATGTCATCAATAATTTGACAGTACCTAATTGGCACTTGATAATTTCTGACAATCTCTTAAAGTCGACGAAAAATACTGCTAGGAATAGAAAGAGAACTGATGACCAAACTAACTGGGAAATGCCTGTGTGGCGACATTACATTTACAGCCGATGGCGAAGTGCCAGTGATGGCAAATTGCCACTGCACCGCATGTCGCCAATCAACGGGTAGCGCATTTGCAACATTAATGTTCATAAAACGTGCTGACGTGACAGTTTTGGGAAAACCACAAACTTATCAGCACAGTTCAGATGGTGGCAGTCTCATGACAAAACACTTTTGTGGAATTTGTGGAACTCCAATGTTTACTGAAAACTCTTCTCGTGAAGGTATGCTCGGATTGCGTGCGGGCATTATCAATGAGCATGAAGAATTTTCCCCTAAGGTAAATGTTTATGTTTCCAGCAAGATGAGAGCAACGGTTCTCGACGATGAGCTGCCAGCTTTTGAAAAAATGCCGGGTTAGGCCTTTTAATATAGATGCGGTTTGTTGATTTTATATCCCCGATATCGCACTCTGGCTGCCAGAAATACTTACGCGTAAGAACTAATAGATGAAGTGCTGACGCCGAACATGAAATTTATAGAGATGCTTGTTCTCATTTGTTTGACAGCCCCCTCTATGCAGCTGAGCCATCGATCAAAATGGGTTTTCCGATCGTCAGACCCCGCACTTTTTCAACAATGCCTTGTGTGTCGATACCATAATGCCGATAGAGATCGCCAATCGTTCCCGTCTGACCAAAATGTTCGACTCCTAGTGGAACGGTGCGATGACCAATCACAGAACCAAGCCAAGCCAGTGTTGCAG
>Ga0209482_1002888_pt1 | contig 10293 bp, 5 predicted proteins | sample CoawatmetaG10DNA_FD_187512 | JGI IMG/M metagenome (GOLD analysis project Ga0209482, IMG submission 187512) | Marine microbial communities from the West Antarctic Peninsula - Coastal water metaG104-DNA (SPAdes) (version 2) | ecosystem: Environmental > Aquatic > Marine > Coastal ... | reverse complement strand
GCCCTCCAGTAAATATTGAGGTCAGTGGTAATGATTACTACCAATTGGTTGAGGTTGCGGATGGTATCAAAGCCTTTATTAACAACCAAAGTATTGCGGGAATTGAGGAATTGAAACTAGATGTAGAAACCGGAAAACCTGAAATGCCGATCACGGTAGACCGTGTCAAAGCAAGGGCCTTAGGCTTAAGCTCTGCACAAATCGGGGATGCGATGCGTACCGCTTTGTTCGGTAAGGAAGTTTCGCGTTTTAAAAACGGTGAAGATGACTATCCCATTAATATTCGGATGAGTGACCAATATCGTTACAATGTCGAGGACTTGATGAATCAGAAAATCACCTTCCGTGATCAGGTCAGTGGAAAAATCAAGCAAGTCCCGATCTCGGCAGTAGCTAAGGCTAAAAAAACATCTACGTTCTCCTCCGTGAAACGCAAGGATTTAAAACGTGTGATTTCTATTCAATCCAATCTATTGGAAGGCGCTAATCCAACAGAAACAGTGGACGCTATAAAAGTAGCGATGGCCGGTTACGACCTACCACAGGATATCAGCGTGGACTTTACCGGTGAGCAAGAGGAGCAAGCTAAGGAACTTGATTTCCTTTCTGGCGCACTACTAATGGCGGTATTCTTGATCTTCTTGATCTTAGTAAGCCAATTCAACTCAGCTTCTACTCCCTTTATCATTCTTGTAACCGTGGTGTTCTCCTTGATCGGAGTCTTCTTGGGGTTGGTCATTTTCCGAATGGAGTTCGTGATTATGATGACGATGATCGGTATTATATCGCTGGCGGGTATTGTGGTAAATAACGCCATTGTATTGATTGACTTCATCAAACAGCTTTCCTCGCGTAAGCTGGCCGAATTAGGTCTCGATGAAAAAGATAAATTACCTGTACCGATCTTGATCGAGACTATTGTAGAGGCTGGACGTACTCGTTTGCGCCCCGTATTGTTAACCGCCATCACGACCATATTAGGATTGATTCCTTTAGCTACGGGGATGAACATCAACTTCTACACCTTATTTAGCGAAAACAATCCACATATCTTCTTTGGTGGAGATAATGTGGTGTTCTGGGGCCCAATGTCGTGGACAGTCATCTTTGGATTGACCTTTGCAACATTCCTCACCCTTGTTATTGTTCCCGTGATGTACTTCCTTTTTGAGAGTATACAGCGGTTCATGGCACGACTTTTCGCATAAGTTGATTGGTCATAAAAAACTAGAATTCAAAAACCCACGACGCATAGCGTCGCGGGTTTTTATTTGCGCTAATTTTGCAAAATGATCAAAGCCCTTCGCGCATTAGAACTACATGAACTTCAAGACTTCACCCAAGAGGTTAAATCTGAGGTCCTACTGCGCGTCAAAGAAAAAATACCACACCTTGAATCTTCCTTGGCCGTAGCGGAATTAACCGTGGCCTTGCACTATGTGCTAAATACTCCAGAGGATGTGCTTATCTGGGACGTAGGCCATCAGGGATACATCCACAAAGCCCTTACAGGTCGTGTGAAGTCTCTAGATCACCAGCGTACACGTGGCGGTATTTCAGGATTTCTTAAACGTGAAGAGAGTCCATTTGACTTTTTTGGTGCAGGACATGCCTCAACGAGCATCAGTGCCTTGGCCGGTGTTTGTATGGCAGATGCTATTAAAAAATATAAGCGTCATAGGATAGCTGTGGTTGGAGATGGTTCTTTTACCGGCGGCCAGACTTTTGAGGCCCTCAATCACTTAGGGACCATAGATACAAATGCCTTGGTGATTCTAAACGACAACAATGGAAGTATAGATCAAACGATCGGTGTATTACACAACCATCAGAATTATCAAGCTTATTTTAAAAGTCTTGGATGGGAGTACCACCTTTGCGAAGATGGAAATGACGTTACAGTTTTAGTAGCAAAATTACAACAGGCATTGGCGCTCGGTGGAAAGCGAGTAATACATGTTAAAACTACCCGTCCTGACCTCAGTCCTCCTAAGTCTTACAAGCCAGGAACTACTTTTCAGTGGTGGGCGGCAGAGGAAATGAGTTTGATCTTAGCGGCTCATCCGGAACTTCAGATTCTAAGCCCAGCCATGTTCGCAGGAAGTGGCTTTGCACCGCTTCGTGAAAAGTATCCGCAGCAATTTCATGATACGGGCATCAACGAGCCGCATACCGTGACCACAGCTGCTGGAATTGCCGCAGCTGGTGGAAAGGCTTGGGTACACATTTACAGCACGTTTCTTCAACGTGCTATTGACCAAGTGATTCACGACATCGCCTTGCAAGAATTGCCCGTAGTTTTTTTGGTGGATAGAGCTGGATTTGTGGGTTCAGACGGACCTACGCACCATGGGGTATTTGACCAGGGATTTCTCTTAGATATACCTAACGTGACGGTTTGGAATCCAATGAATGGATCTGAGTTACAGGCCATGTTACGCAGGGCGTCGGAAATACAACCAGAGCTTACAGGCCCACTATTTATAAGATATCCTAAGGCTAAAACTGGTTGTGACTCATCCGTAGATTTTATGGAGTACCGGATTTTAAAGCAGGCACATAGCCACACGTTACTTTTGAGCAGTGGTGTACTAAGCACCTTTGCGGATGTGGGAGCCATGGATCATATTCATGTAGGTCAAGTGAAGCCGCTCCCAACAGAGGTGAAGCGCATGCTCGGACGATATCAAACTATTGTGGTACTGGAAGAATCTATTGGGGTAGGAGGCTTATCTGGCACGGTGGCTATGGAAATTGCTCAAACTGATTTAGACTTGAAATTAGTGATACGTAAAATCGATGATGTTTTTACAGAACATGGTTCACGTCAAGAACTTTTAAAGGAGACAGGCCTTATACCCTCAGAAAAGAATCCTAGCTATTAGACTATGAAAAATAAATTGGTACTTCTATCACTCCTCATTCATATTTGTGGCTTTTCACAAGTAAGATCTTTCACTTCGGAGAGCGCTGCTTCGTTTGAATTAAAGAGTTTAACCTTTAAAACAGTAACAGGGACCATGGGTAATCCAACCGGATTTGCTACCTATGATGATGGAATCCTTGTTGCAATACAGGGCTGTCTTGACGCAAACACGGTGGACACAGGTAGTAAAGGTCGTGACGAGAGCTTGCGTGAAGAAAAAGAATTCTTCAACACTGCGAAAACACCTTTAATATGCTTTAAAGCGTCGAGCGTAATATTTGTTGGAAAATCCTCTGGCTTAACAACTTATAAACTAGCAGGTAATCTTACCTTGCGTGGACTTTCAAAGCCGCTCCAGCTCGAACTCGTTGAGCAAAACAACGGTATTTTGACAGGAACCTTTACCATCGATAGAGAACTTTGGGGCCTAGGAGAAGGCTATCCTAATTTCACGATCTCTCAAAACATTGAGGTACAGGTGGACATACACCTACAATAAATGATGAAATTCAAAGATTTCGGCCTGAACGAAACACTACTAGACGCCCTGTTCCATATGAACTTTGAGGAGGCGACTGAGATTCAGGAAAAAGCAATTCCATATATACTTTCTGGAAAAGATCTTATCGGATGTGCTCAAACAGGCACAGGAAAAACAGCGGCATTTGTCTTGCCGACATTAAATCAATTGTCCGAAACGCCCAGCGAAGGTGTACAGGTATTAATTCTGTGCCCTACGCGCGAGTTAGCGATACAAATTGACCAAGAGATACAAGGGATAGCGTACTTCACAAATGCTTCATGTTTTGCTGTTTATGGCGGCGGTGACGGTGTTAGCTGGGAAGCTGAGTCAGATGCCCTTAAAGGTGGCGCAGATGTCATAGTTGCTACGCCAGGTAGGCTACTTGCTCACATTGCACGTGGATATGTGAAGTTTGATACGGTCAAGCATCTTATTTTAGATGAAGCAGATCGGATGTTAGACATTGGATTTTTTGACGACATCATCAAGATTATTGCTGAAATTCCAGAGGAGCGTCAGAGTTTGATGTTCTCCGCTACGATGGCTCCTAAAATCCGAAATCTTGCGAAGGAGATTCTAAAAAACCCTGAGGAGATATCGGTGGCAATATCAAAGCCTGCGGAAGGGGTAACCCAGAAAGTAATATTAGCTTTTGAGGAGCAGAAAATCGGAATAGTTCATAGTGTTCTTCGGGATAAGGATGATTTCAAGGCGATCATTATCTTCTGTTCTACAAAGAAGAAAGTAGAAAGTCTTGCTCGGAAATTACTACAGAAAGGCTATGCATGTCAGGGCATTAGTTCTGATTACGAGCAGCAAGCGCGTGAGATGGCGCTAAGAGATTTCAGAAGCGGAAAAATCCGTGTTATGGTTGCAACTGACGTCATGAGCCGTGGTATAGATATCAAGGGGATTGACTTAGTAATCAACTTCGATGTTCCTGGAGATGCAGAAGATTATGTACACCGTATAGGCCGTACTGCTCGTGCTAAATCAAAGGGAATGGCGGTTACCTTAGTTTGTCCTGATGACATGTTTAAATTCGGAAAAATTGAACAGCTCATTGACCGTGTTTTGGAGAAGGAACAACCGCCTGCTGAAATTGGAGAAGGTCCACAATGGGGCGAGTCTAGTAAAGGTGGAAGAGCACCTCGCAAGAAAGGCGAACATACTAAAAGCTCAGATAGAGCTAATAAGCCAAGGAGGGAGCATCCAGAACGCACACCAAGGCCAGAAGGTTCTATTCCTAACGACACACCAAAGAAGAAAAGAGAGCCTTCAAAATATCAACTAATATTTGATGCGCTTCCAAATACTAAAAAACCTGTTTCTTCGGAAGAATCATCTTCACCGGAGGAATAAATCCGAATTTTCATATGGACAACTCCCCAAGTCGAAAGACTTGGGGAGTTGTTGTTTTATTTGAATAAACCCGTCTTTACATTTGATAAGAATTTATCGAAGTCATAGCCGTGTAATTGGAGAAGGACCTTTATTTTATGTCTTTGATTATTGACATATTGTGGTGACACATTAAGAAGAACCGCAATTTCTTTGGACCTAAACTCTAGTGCGATTAGCTTGAGTAACTGAGTTTCCTTTTTCGATACTAGTTTTTCTATGGACTCGAAAACATCTCCATTCAGGTCGTCACAAAATTTACCAATCTTGAATCTAGTTACACCTTCTTGGTGTGTTCGGATGATGTTAAGATCCTTGAACATCAGTGAGCGATTTGTATCTGTATTATCTAGATCTTTCATCAGTATTCTTAGCTGGTCTAGTTTTTGGATATTTTCGCGTGCGATTGAAGTGAGAGATTTACGCACCTCACTAAGCTCTTGTGATAACTCTAATTGCTCAGCCTCTAAGGAATTATTTTTAATAGTGAGCACGCCAACTTTTTTAGTTTCTTCAATCTTAGCTCTTTGAATGATAACTATAGCTAAAAGTATGAGTGTGAGGATGGTGAAAAAGAGATAGACCAACCGCTGCTGTGATTTTTCTGAAACTATTTTTTCTGCGCGGTATTGCGCTACCAATTTTTTTAAACGTTCACGAGACGAATCTATATTTTCAGAATTTAGATCAGGGTCGTTAAGGTACGTTAAGATATTTTTTCTGGCTTCAGTGTTCGTGTTAAAGTATATCCGAAGTAGAGACTTTGTTTGATCATCATCAATTTTCTTGTAAAGAATATCGAGCACCGAGTCAGTTACGACTCCACTTAGTATCGTTTTACTCTTTAACAAGCTGTTTACGCCTAAACGAAAATATGGAGTGTTGGGCTCAGACATCAGCCTCGAGATAGCTCCGGTTGTTTGCCAATTGTTAATAATGAAAATGTCTAAGAGTGCGGATGGCACATCTGAAACAGCTGGGTATGCCGTTTGAATAATGAGGCTTACGCTATCGATTTTTGAACTGTCGTTTACTGCTGAAAAATAATATAAGTTGCTTAAGTAGACAGGATTAATACAATTTGGGTTTTCTTTATTGATGATGGCTATTTGTTCAAGTGCGAGTGCTGTGTCAGAAATAGTAGTAGCAAGTCCTAAAATATTGGCTTCTGTCATCTCTTGGTACCACGAAGCGTAGGATTGACATTGTTTAAAAAACAACAGCGCACTGTCTAGGTTTCCTATTGCCCAATAACCGGCGCCTAAATTATTGGAAACACTCGAAGCATAACTACTGTCCTGCAGTGAAACGAACTTTTGGAAACTATAGCGCATGTACTTCAGTGCGGTCTGTATCTCCCCTTGATTGAATAAATAGACTGATCTGTAATGGAGCGCATATGGATTAGTTACAACATCATTCGGGTCATAAGTATATGTACCTCGAGCGACCATTCTTCTTGTCTTGAAAGCATCAATTGCTAGCAGATCCCCGGTCTTTAGATCTGCTATGTTAAGTTTAGATTTGAGATCTACTAGCTCAAAGTCGGTAGGGACTAAATATTGAAGAGCGGCCCCAAGCGTTACGCTTTTTTTGAATGGTCTGTGCTCATTGTTCACTCTATTAGCAAGACTATCTAAAGTATTTGACTGCGATCTGCCTATAAAAGAGCATATAAATAAGAAGAAAATGACGGCTGCCCTCATAATGTAATGTTAGGATGTTTATAGTATGAAAGTACTTAATAATATTTAGTTATTGAAGTCGCGCACACAATATATTAAAGATGTAAATAACTAGTTAACAAACTGTTAAGTGTTTTTTATAGACTATTAATTATTGTTAAAGCAGATTAAGTGCTTAACTGATAATGTTAGCTAATAGTATGTTATGAGTCCGGTATTAGTAAGTCCCGACCACAGATGGGAGCATGAATAGGTTTAGATTTAGCTAGGTGTTAAACGGTTTTATCGTTTCTCCATGTGCAATATTTAAACCCACGACTTTGATTATCAATTTCTTCATCCTAGTGTTATCTTTTTTCTGTCAAAAAGACAGAAGGCGATCTATTCAAGAAGAGCTCACGTTAGAGCCGTCTCAAATATTGAAGGCGCGTTACTTGCTTTTTCTGAAGAGTTATTCTTCACACAAGTTTAACGAGACTGCCCTGTTGAGTGATTTGATCATTTTAGCGCAGTATAGAAAGACGTTTTTGATGGAGGAGTCTGGTGGATCATTTAATATGAAGAATGTACACGCGTAACTTTCATTCCATCATACTCATTTATGATGTGGCTCATCTTAGCGCTTTCCTATTTGTGATCATTGCCTCTTCTTAAAAGAGGCTTTTTTTGTGTCTGAATGTCCGCTGATAATAGAGGTATAGCTATCATAGCCAGTACCACGAGCAGCTACTTCGTACTTTTTAACACAGACTTCGGTGATTTAATGAGTGCGAAAGCGGTATCTGCAGAGGTAACCATGGCGACTTACAATGGCGGAACAGTTCCTGTGAAGTTGAGAACAGATGCTTCAATCAGTATTTCATTAGGTCTAGAAGCCAAGTTGAATGTTGAGCTGTAGAAGCTCAGGGTCGGTTAAAAAGATGCATGTTACAAGTCGTATCTGACTGATTTTCCGTTCAATTCATTCTGAAGGCTAGCGTAATTTCGAGCAAGGAATAACTTGTCGGAATACGTTAGGAGATGTTTTCTGTGTTTAACTTTTTCTGCTAGGTCGATTAAAAGCAAATATTGTGCTTTTAGAGTGTGGTTTATTTCCTCTTTAACTTCCTTGTTGAGAATATTGCTAATTCGTCGCTGGAGGGTGATTCTTTTATCTTGCTGTATGAAAAATCGGAAGAAGTAAATCAGTAACATAACGGTTGATTGTGCTAAGCATTTAAAAAAAGGCCCCTTCCGTAGAAGGGGCTTTGAAAAACAGGAAAGTTTTTGGTCTTTGTTATGGTTTACCCACAACTCAAATTTATTGGTTGCTCAAATCTAGACCTTCTCAAGGTTTAGAGGCCGATAATCTAGTTCCGGTTTGTTCAGATTTGGAATAGCGATGTCCAATTAATTATTCTAATCTAGGACATGGGCCGCTTTATGGATGGTTAAATACTGATTGTCAGTTGAATAAAACCTTCATGAAGACACGATTATATATACCCTCAAGAAATAGTATTCTGTTAAAATCATTTTGTAATCCACCAATACAAACACGGAATTGTTGTATTAATGAATAATCTAGAGCATATATTTGCCATCCATTGGGGATGTAGCTCAGTTGGCTAGAGCGCTTGACTGGCAGTCAAGAGGTCGTGGGTTCGAATCCCATCTTCTCCACTTAAGAGCACTTCCGAAAGGAGGTGCTTTTTTATTGCTCTAACCCTGAGGTATAATTGGATATTAGCGATTTAACAACTCTGGCAAGACTCCAACCATCAATTATAATAAAATACTTAGCCCTGAGTGGACAATAGGCTGTATTCTGTCTCTTACAAGTGTTTTTGACGTTTGGCTAGCTTCAACTGTGAGGTATATGTTCTCGTATATTAATGTACGGAGGTTTAAGCCTACCAATGGGCTAAACATCGCTCGTGTAGATTCTAATTCGCTAGCAACACCTAACAGACCTGCTATTTCGATTTCTTTGGTAATGGAATATCTATAGTTAACTGACAACAATTGCCATTCGCTATAATTCTCTGTTTCGAATAATGTGCCAAGCTTGGTATAAACCCGAAAGGTTAGTCCGAGTCTATCGCGGTCTGGCGAATAGACGTCTAGACCTAGTGAAGAGTAGTAGCCCCCAAAGGCTGCTACCGCATATATCTCGTTATTTTGATGTTTTCCCTTCACAAGACCTCTTGAGCTTTTTTTATTAAGTACGATGTACTTGAGGTCCAGTGTAATTAGTGGGGTATATGACGTCCTTATTTGTCTAGGTACAAACTGAAAGTAAGACATTCCTCCATAAAGGTTTCCCGCCAACTTAGTTTGCACTCCAATCTTTGGCGAAATATCAAAGGCTAAACTCTCTTGAATATTAGTTAAATAGCCCAAGCCAACAATCAATTCGGTCTTTTTATTAAGACTAATACTATTCTCTAGGCCATACCACTGGTTGGCGCTACTGTCACTATTTGATACATTTTGTAGATAACGTAAGTTGAGGAAGCACTGATTCTTACCCAGAGGAAGGCTCACTCCCGCATATGACTGAGTGATTCCGAATCCTAAGTCTATAGATAGAATTGGATTACTGTCCATCTTGAGATTAGCCTGGCCAAAGCAAAATGCAGGGCATACAACAAAGGCGGTAAAAGTGTTAAGTTTATTCAAGTTGTAAATTAACGAAGCTACAAGATGTTTTAAATGGTTGCAATTGGTATTGAGTGCTCAAAACATATCTTATATGCTCCATTTTAATCGTGTCCCAACTTTTATCCGCGTAAACCGGGATAAAAGTTGTTTTTAATTACTCCTCAATTAAACCATAGGCATATTTTCCTCATTTATGCGGACTTTACAATTCTGGTAAATCCTCGACATCCACCTACTTCATTTCTAATCTTCTCCACCAATTTAAACCCTCGTAAAACCTCACTTTTCAGTGGGGTTTTATTTTTCTCGAGCTTTTGTTGCTGCAAGGCCTTGAACTTTGGTACTATTAAGATGTTTGAGAACTAGGTAAAAATATTTGAACTCCGTTAAATGAGCAGATCCGTTTGGAAGCGGGCTATATGAATCAGTTGTTTGAGAACTCTAGCCGCGACCAATTGAACTTGATCACCTTGATCAATTTCTAAACTAGCCTAGATATATGAGTACGATCAAACCCAAAGTTTTGGATATGACAATTCTTTAAGAAAAACGGTGGTTGAAATTCGGGATGAAGTTCAACGTAAGGCTTAAACGAACAATCACGTAGCTACGATATTTTATTCTTTCGCTACTACGATTGTATCAGAAGGTTTTACGGATGGTCATATGAAATGCATTATCAAATCATAATTAAGTCTAAGTAAGTTCTTGTGACCTACTCTGAGCCCAATTGGCTCATTGCGTAGATGTCGAATTCACAATACTTTTGTTTAACAATAGATTATTGAGATAATCACAAAAAACTGCCTGATTCAATGCAAAAAAAATATACTGTACCAGCTCTGTCGTTTTTAATTTTCGCTGCCATCGTTAATATGGGTTGCGAAGATAGTCTTGAAGGTGACGAGTATCAGATTAATAATTATGCTCAAATTTCAATCGATTTGCCTAATGTTGATACTTTGCATTTTTTTAACCAGAACGCTCAAAGTGGGAATCATGTACGGGACTATTATATAAACGAAAAAAACGCGTTTAGGAGTTTCCCCTATGTAGATCCGTTTCCCTTCGGGCAATCCAGCGCGGATGGTATCACCTTCGACTTAGTCCAGGAT
>Ga0209482_1002887_pt1 | contig 10294 bp, 11 predicted proteins | sample CoawatmetaG10DNA_FD_187512 | JGI IMG/M metagenome (GOLD analysis project Ga0209482, IMG submission 187512) | Marine microbial communities from the West Antarctic Peninsula - Coastal water metaG104-DNA (SPAdes) (version 2) | ecosystem: Environmental > Aquatic > Marine > Coastal ... | reverse complement strand
CAACCATGTCATCAATTAGTCTATGTTCATAAGTAATTTTTAATTTTTCAAATTTTTCTTTAAACTCCTCATCAAATATTTTTTGAAAAATATCTTTAAAACGACCATCATATTGTTTTAGAATTGTATTTTTTGTTGATAAGTAAACTGGCCATTCTTTAATCAAACCATAACCAAAACATGATCTTGCAAAGTCTTCTATTGATTTATCTAAATTATACATTGATAGAGCTATTCCAGGACCAGGAAAATTAAAGACCTCATATTTAATCTCTTGGCTGCCATCTTCAGCTGTCCATTTAACTTCCATTTTACCTTTTCCAGGAACTTTAAAATCTGTAGCTCTATACTGATCTCCAAATGCATGTCTTCCAATAATTACAGGATCAGTCCATGAAGGAACTAATTTAGGAATATTTTTACAAACTATTGGCTCTCTAAACACAGTTCCTCCAATAATATTTCTTATAGTTCCGTTAGGAGATCTCCACATTTTTTTTAAATCAAATTCTTCAACCCTTGCTTCATCAGGGGTAATTGTTGCACATTTAATGCCAACACCAATTCTTTTAATTGCAGCGGCTGAGTCAATTGTTATCTGATCATTGGTATTATCTCGACTTTTCATACCTAAATCAAAATACTCTATACCTAAATCTAAATATGGAAGGATAAGTTTACTCTTGATAAACTCCCATATTATTCTGGTCATTTCATCGCCATCAAGTTCTGCAACTGGGTTTTTAACCTTAATTTTAGCCATATTTGAATAATATATATTAGTAATTGTAATTTAGTGCTTTATATACATATTAATAAAAAATTATCAAATAGAAGCTTATGTTAGAGAAGATTTTTCCAAAAATTCATTCAGAAGGATATAAATTTTTAGCAATAGCTATATTTATAACAATCATTCTATATTTTTTAAGTACCTTTTTAGGATTGATTGGTTTTGTATTGTCTGTGTGGGTCTATTATTTCTTTAGAGATCCTGAAAGAATTTCAATAAATAATGATAATTATTTAACAAGCCCAGCAGATGGAGAAATTCTAATGGTACATGAAGTTGATGGACCAAAGGAGTTAGGCTTAGAAGGTAAAAAATTTACAAAGATAAGCATCTTTATGAATGTTTTTGATTGTCATGTTAATAGAACACCTTGTGAGGGTAAAATTTCAGAAATAGTTTATAAGCCAGGTAAATTTTTAAATGCATCACTTGATAAAGCAAGCGAAGATAATGAAAGAAATTATTACAAGATAATAAATAATCAAGGAGAAGATGTTATTGTTGTTCAGATTGCTGGTTTAATTGCTAGGAGAATTGTTTGTGAATCTAATAAAGACCAACAGCTTCAACAAGGTGAAAGAATCGGAATGATTAGATTTGGAAGTAGAGCTGATGTTTATTTTGAAAAATATGAGACATTGGTAAAAATAGGTCAAAAAACAATTGCTGGTGAAACACTATTAGCTAAAAGGTAGCTTATGGAGCAACCAAAAAATAATTTTAAAATTGTAACAGATAAAAAAGCAAGAACGCTTTTACCTAACGCACTAACATTGATAAATGTATGTATTGGATTAAGCTCAATTAAATTTGCACTTGATGCAAAATTTGAACTATCCATTATAGCAATTATTTTTGCTGCAATCTTTGATACTCTAGATGGAAGGGTGGCAAGATTATTAAAAGGAACTTCTTTAGTTGGAAAAGAATTAGACTCATTGGCAGATCTAATTAGTTTTGGTGTGGCTCCTGCTTTTATAATGTATTTCTGGTCATTAAATAACTTAGGTAAATTTGGTTGGTTACTTACAATGATTTATGTTGTTTGTGTTGCTCTTAGACTTGCACGATTTAATGTAAACTCAAACACAGAACCATCGTGGAAAGATAATTATTTTGAAGGTGTGCCCTCTCCAGCAGGTGGAATATTAATATTGATGCCACTTATATTTAGCTTAAGTGAGATGAATTTAATTAATATTAATTATGATATTATAGTTCCAGCATTCTTTATTTTGATCTCATTTTTATTGATTAGTAAAATTCCTACCTTTGCATTTAAAAAGATAGTTATACCTCGTCGAATGACAATTTTTGCTTTATTTGGAATGGTATTATTCTTTGGACTTTTATTGATTTACACATTTAAAGTTTTAGTTATTTGTGGATTAATCTACATTTGTTTAATTCCAATTGGATATTTTAATTATCAAAAAATCTATAAGCAAAAAATTTTAAGTGGTGAAAACGATGTTAAAGACGAACTAGAAGATATACTGTAGATGAAAAAAAATGTAATTGTATCTCTAGCTGATTCAAATTACTTTGAATTACTTAACGAATTAGTCGATTCAATTAAAAGTTTTGAAAAAAGTAAAGATATTGCGATTTGTATTTTAGATGCTGGTTTATTGGAAGAACAAAGAAACATACTATCTAAAAAAGTTGATGAAATTAAATCAGCAGAATGGGATATAGAAGTTCCAGCATTCAAAATTGAAGGAAAAGAGTGGTTAAAGAGTCAAGTATCACGAGCATTTTTACCGAAATATTTTCCTAATTATGAAAAATTTTTATGGATTGACTGTGATGCTTGGGTTGGAGATTGGGATTCAATAGAGCTTTACCTCAAAGCCTGTGAAAATGGAAAATTAGGAATTACCCAAACATTTACACCAGGATATAAAATTATGTCTAAGGTTAATTGGATTTTTGGACAACTTGCGATTATTAGATCACAAAATTTTAAGCATGCTATAAAATCAAAAATTGGAATAAATAAAGCAAGAAAACTTGCTTTTGCACCGCATATTAATATAGGCGTTTTTTCTTTGGAAAAAGACTCAGAAGGGTGGACCATATGGCAAAAAAATTTAGAACAAACATTAAAATATGGAAATATTTTTGGATCAGAACAGTTAGCAATTAACATGTCTGTTTACATCAATGATTTAGAAACTGAATTTTTACCTCATAATTGTAACTGGTTAGTCAGCAATCTTTTACCAAAATTTAATGAAGATGAGAAAAAATTTGTAGAGCCCTATCTACCAAATCATAAGTTAGGTATAATTCATCTTGCATCAGGAATTTGGGATGGTGAGAAAGATATGAGACTTAATAAAGAAGTAAAAATTGATATTAAAACTCTTGAAAATAAAGTTTTATCTAAAAGTTTAAGGTTTGGTCACTAATTGAAAAAAAATAGAATTTCTAAGAACTGGATTAATAAACAAAAAAGAGATATTTATGTTCGTCAGTCTCAGGTAGATGGTTATAGAGCAAGATCTGCTTATAAATTAATAGAAATTGATGAAAAATTTAAGATATTAAAAAATGGAATATCTGTAATTGATTTAGGAGCTTCACCAGGTAGCTGGTCTCAATATATTGCAAGGACAGTAAAGAGTGGAAGATTAGTTTCAATCGATATTAAGGGTATGGAGGAAATCGACAATACAATTCAAATTAAGGCTGATTTTACAGAAATAGATTCTCAAGAAAAGATTAAAGGGTTTTTTAAATCAAAAGTTGATGTTGTTGTGTCTGATATGGCTGTTAACACAACAGGTATAAAAGATATTGATGCGATTTATACGGGTGAACTGGCAATGGCGGCAATGAACTTTGCCAAGGAAATGCTAGTTAAAGAAGGGCGTTTTGTCTCTAAAATATTCTTAGGCTCATCATTCAATGAAATAGTTGCCTTGGGAAAAAAAATATTTAAAGAGGTGAAGGTATTCAAGCCCAAGGCTAGTAGAAAGGAATCTAAAGAAAGTTTTATTATTTGTAAAATATTAAGATAGAGACTTTAAATATGAAAGGAATCATATATAAATCATTATGGATCCTATAAAAGAAGCACTTACTTTTGACGACGTTACAATGGCTCCAAAATATTCAGAAGTATTACCTTCTGAAGTAGATACGACTACAAAGTTATCACCAAATTTAATATTAAAAATTCCCTTATTAACCTCAGCAATGGACACAGTAACTGAAAGCAAAATGGCTATTGCTATTGCAAAAGCTGGAGGTATTGGCGTTATACATAGAAATTTAGATATTAAAAAACAAATTGAAGAAATCAAGAAAGTAAAAAAATTAAAATTGTTAGTTGGTGCAGCAGTTGGAGCTGGTCCATTAGAGCTTAAAAGAGCAGAGGCAATTTTAAGAGAACATGTAGATTTAATTGTAGTAGATACGGCTCATGGACACAGTAAGAAAGTTGCTGAAATAATAAAAGTGATAAAAAAATCAAAAACAAGGAAGACAACTTTATGTGCTGGAAATATAGCAACAGCTGAAGCTGCAAAATTTTTGATAAAACTAGGAGTAGACATTGTGAAAGTTGGGATTGGACCAGGATCAATTTGCACAACAAGATTGGTAGCTGGTATTGGTGTGCCTCAGCTAAGTGCAATACTTGAAGTAAAAAAAGGTGTAAAAAATAACAAAACAAAAATTATTTCAGATGGTGGAATTAAATATTCAGGTGATATTGCTAAAGCATTGTCTGCTGGAGCTGATGCTGTGATGATAGGATCTTTATTTGCCGGTAGTTCAGAAACACCCGGTAAACTGATTAAAAAAAATGGAAATTTATTTAAAAGTTTTCGAGGTATGGGGTCTGTAGGTGCAATGAATAAAGGCTCAGCTGATAGATATTTCCAAACAAAACAAAAAGATGCATCCAAGTACGTTCCTGAAGGTGTGGAAGGTTTTGTAAAGTATAAGGGTGATGTTAAAAGCATTATTTATAAATTAATAGGTGGCTTGAAATCATCAATGGGATATCTTGGTGCCAAGAAAGTGATTAATCTCAAAAATAAACCTAATTTTGTAAAAATAACTAAAGCTGGTTTTTATGAAAGTATGGTTCATAATGTTGATGAAGTAACAAATGATAATAAATATTAATGATGAAAATAATTAAATTAGTTTCAGTTTTTTTTGTATTGGTAATTTTAATAAATTCAGCTTTAGCAGAAAGCCCTTTTTTTAATGAAGGAAAAATTAAATATAATGAAAAAAAATATGAAGAATCCAAATTTTTATTTCAAAGGAGTATTGTTTTTAACCCCAAAGATCAGGACTCATATTTATATTTAGCTAAAATTTATAAATTTGAAAATAATAAGCGAAAAGAGGAAAAAAATATTAATACTGTACTTTTATTGGATCCACAAAATGAAGAAGCGAACTATTTATTAATGGAAATTGAACTTAAAAAATCTAATTATTCAAAAGTTAAAGAACTAGCAGAAAATTTTGCTAAAATTTGCAACAAGCTATGTGATAAGAAACCTTTAATTTTAGAATCTTTAAAGAATTTAGAACCTAAAAATGAGTCTTAGTAATAGTTTAAGTAAAATACTAATTATAGATTTTGGGTCTCAATTTACTCAGCTAATTGCAAGAAGAATAAGAGAATTTGGAGTTTTTTCAGAAATTATTAGTCATAAAGAAATTAACTCAAATAAAATTATTAAAGAGAATATAAGTGGAATAATATTATCTGGTGGCCCTCTTAATGTTTATGAAAATGATAAATTTAAGTTTGACAAAAAAGTCTTAAAATTAGGTGTACCAGTTCTTGGTATATGTTTTGGACATCAAATATTATCAAAAGAATTGGGTGGAAGGGTTAAAAAATCGAAACATAGAGAGTTTGGTATTGCGACAATTACCAAAGTATCAAATAGCGTCTTAACAAAAAATTTTTTTGATAAAAAAAATACTAGCAATGTATGGATGAGCCATGCTGACCAGGTGTCAAAAATGCCCAAAGATTTTAAAGTTGTTGCTTCAACAAAAAATTCTAAATTAACTATAATTGAAAATTTTAAAGATAATTTTTATGGTGTTCAGTTTCACCCAGAAGTAACACACACTCCAAAGGGAAAAATTCTATTACGTAATTTCCTTTTTCTTATATGTAAGGTTAAAAAGAATTGGTCTTCTAAAGATCAAAAATCAAAATTAATAAAAGAAATAAAAGAGCAGGTAGGAAATAATAAAGTGATTTGTGGTTTGTCTGGTGGAGTGGATAGTAGTGTGGTTGCACAACTTTTGAGTATGGCTATAGGAAAAAATTTAACATGTATATTTGTTAATAATGGTCTTTTGAGAAAAAATGAAGAAACTCAAGTAGTCAATACATTTAAAAATAAATTAAAGATGAATTTATTATATGTTAATGCTGAAAAAGAATTTATAAAAAAACTAACAAATGTTTCTGATCCAGAAAAAAAAAGAAAAATTATTGGAAATTTGTTTATTAAAATATTTGAAAGATATGCAAAAAAAATAAAAAATGTAAAATTTCTTGCACAAGGAACCCTATACCCTGACTTAATTGAAAGTAAATCAGTAACTGGCAGTCAAACATCTAAAATAAAATCTCATCATAATGTGGGTGGTTTACCAAAACGAATGAAGTTAAAATTAGTTGAACCTCTCAAATTTTTATTTAAAGATGAGGTTAGAAAATTAGGGTTAGAACTTAAGTTATCAAAAGATATAATATCCAGACATCCATTCCCAGGACCTGGATTAGCAATAAGGATGCCAGGTATAATAACTAATGATAAAATCAAAATTCTAAAAGAAGCAGATTTTTACTTCATTAAAGCTTTAAGAGATCATGGACTATACCATAAAATTTGGCAAGCCTATGCAGCTTTACTTCCAGTAAAAACTGTTGGTGTTATGGGTGATAATCGTACTTATGAGCATATCTGTCTATTGAGAGCAATTACGTCTGTAGATGGAATGACAGCTGATTTCTTTGATTTTCCTAAAGGTTTCATGCAAAAAATTTCTAATCAAATTATCAATAATATTAGAGGAATTAATAGAGTAGTTTATGATGTTACATCAAAACCACCGAGCACTATTGAATTAGAGTAATAATTTATGAAACTATACAAAACATTATGAAATATTTGCACACAATGATCAGAATCTCTGATGTAGAGAAGTCATTAAACTTTTATTGTAAAGGACTAGGTTTAACTGAAACTAGAAGAATGGAAAGTGAACAGGGTAGGTTTACTTTAATTTTTTTAGCAGCACCTGGTGATGAAAAAGCAGAATTAGAACTTACTTATAATTGGGATGGAGATAAATTAGGTGATGGATCTAGAAATTTTGGGCATTTGGCATACCGTGTTGAAAATATTTATGAAACCTGTGAGAGATTACAAAATATAGGCTACATAATAAATAGGCCTCCAAGAGATGGTCATATGGCATTTGTTAGGTCTCCAGACAATATATCTATAGAAATTTTACAAGAAGGTAGCTTAGAACCTAAAGAACCTTGGTTATCAATGAAAAACACTGGTAGTTGGTAATTAAATGCAAAAAAAAATATCAATCATAAAATCAAAAAAGAATAAATCAAAAATTGTATGTCTTACAGCTTATTCAAAAAATACAGCATCAATTATCGATAAGCATTGCGATGTTATTCTAGTTGGTGATTCTCTTGGCTCTGTTCTTTATAATTTTTCTTCTACAAAAAAAGTAACCTTAGATATGATGATCGAACATTCAAAAAGTGTAAGGATGGGTGTTAAAAAAAGTTTAATGGTAGTGGATATGCCACATAATACTTATAGAAATTCAAAGGAAGCAATTAAAAATGCAAAAAAAATAATATTAAAAACAAAATGTGATGCTGTTAAGCTTGAGGGTGGAAAAAAGATTGTTCAAATAATTAAAAATTTGGTTAAGAATAAAATTCAAGTTATGGGGCATCTTGGAGTGTTACCACAATCTGCAACTAGTTTTAAATTCAAGGGAAAAAATATCGTTGAGAGAAAAAATCTTTTAAGAGATTCTAAACTTTTAGAAGAAGCGGGTGTCTTTTCAATTGTTCTAGAATGTGTGGAAAGTTCTTTAGCAAAAGAGATAACAAGAATAGTTAGGGTGCCAACAATTGGAATTGGTGCGTCGGTACATTGTGATGGGCAAGTTTTGGTTACAGATGATCTTATTGGATTAAATGAAATTAGCGCAAGATTTGTTAAGAAATATTCGAATATTAAAAAGTACATCAACGATGCTGCCCTTAAATTTAAACAAGATGTAACTGAAACTAAATTTCCTAGTAAAAAACATTCTTATTAAATTAAAAGTATTTTTTAAAAGTCTCATTAATTGATAGAACACCATAATCATTTAACCCACCAATTATTAATTGAAGTGCAACTATTAAAATAAAGCCTAAGCCTATATATGCTATCCACAAGTGTTTTTGAATATAATTTGCTAAATATGTTGCCAAAGCACCCGTTAATACAACTGATAAAATAAGTCCAAATATCATAAAACCAAAATAACCTTTTGCAGCACCAACTACCCCAATAACATTATCAAAGCTTATTGTAATATCTGCAAATAAAACCTTATAAATACTTTTTATAAAAGAGGGTTCGTTTGATTTTTTTGTTGGTGATTTAATCTTATTTTTCATTTCAACTAAATCTTTTCGTAAATCATTAACAATCCAAATAAGGAGTAGTCCACCTAAAATCTTAATATAATAAAATTCAAATAGGTATGTAGCAAAGAGTGCAAAAACAATTTTAAAAACTAAAGCACCTGCGACACCCCATAAGATTATTTGTTTTCTATTTTTTGGAACAAAGTTAGCAGCAATCAAGCCAATAATAATAGCGTTATCAGCAGCTAAGATGATGTCTATAAAGATAATTTGGGTTAAAATTATGAATTCTTCTATCAAAGTTTCTTTATAATATTGAAAATTTATAATAATTCAATCTAAAGTGTAATTTTTTTATTGCTTTTGATTAGAGTTCATAATGAAATGCATCCTTAACCAATTGGAGAAAAAATGAAAATAATTAATAAAATTTTAGTATTATTTTTTGCAATTTTACTAAACACAACAACAGTATTTTCAGCTGAAAAATGGGATATGGCACTAGCTTATGGTGCTTCAAACTTTCATTCTGCGAATGCAACTGAGTTTGCTAAAAATATTTCAGATAAAAGTGGTGGAAAATTAACAATAGTTACTCACCCAGGGGGCTCTTTGTATAAAGGTGGAGAGATCTTTAGAGCAGTTCGAACTGGACAGGCTCAAATAGGAGAAAGGTTTATGTCAGCTTTGGGAAAAGAAGACCCATTATTAGAAATAGATTCTCAGCCATTTCTTGCCTCATCATATGATGATGCAATGAGATTATACAAAGCATCTAAACCAGAAATAGTTAAAGGTTTGGATTCTAAAGGGTTGGTATTTTTATATGCTGTACCATGGCCAGCACAAGGACTTTACAGTAAGAATGCAATTAATTCTAAAGCTGATTTAAAAGGTCTAAAATTCAGAGCTTACAACTCATCTTTGATTAGATTAGCTGAGTTAACTGGAATGGCGCCAACTAAAATTGAAGCTGCTGAAATAAGTCAGGCTTTTTCAACAGGAGCAGTTGAAAGTATGATTACTTCACCAACCACTGGTAAAAACAGTAAAATTTGGGAAAATGGAGTAAAATATTTCTACGATATAGCTGCATGGTATCCAAAAAATATGATCATTGTTAATAAAGATGCGTGGAACAAATTAGATTCTGCAACTCAAAAATTAGTAATGTCAGAAGCTGCTAAAGCAGAAAAAAAGGGTTGGGCACTATCTAAAAAAGGAAACAAAGCAGACAAAAAAGCTTTAGCTGACGCTGGTATGAAGGTTGGTAAAGTAAATTCAGCTTTGAATAAACACTTTAAAGAAGTTGGTTCAACTATGTCTAAAGAATGGGCTAGTAGAGCTGGTTCTAGAGGACAAGCTGTTTTAGCTGCATATTAATAGCATTGTAAATTAAGAGGCCATTATTCATTAATGGCCTTTTTATTATGATTAATAGTATTAATAATTTCTTAAAATCTACTTATAAAATTTCAGGTTATATTGCAGCAATATTTCTTGTGTTAGTAGCAGTATTTATTTTAACTGGAATTAGTTCTAGAATTTTTGGTTTCTATATAAGGGGGCTTGCTGAGTATTCAGGTTACAGTATGGGGGCATCATCTTTTTTCGCATTAGCTTACACATTCTATGACAAAGCGCATATCAGAATAACTTTATTTATAGAAAAAATTGAAAGTAAAAAAAGAAGATTTGCTGAAATATGGTGTTTATCAGTAGCAAGTTTTTTTTCAGGGTTTATGGCATATTATTTTATTAAAATGGTTATTATTTCAATAAAATTTGAAGAAAGAAGTGAGGGCGGGGATGAAATACTTATATGGATA
>Ga0209482_1002886_pt1 | contig 10294 bp, 11 predicted proteins | sample CoawatmetaG10DNA_FD_187512 | JGI IMG/M metagenome (GOLD analysis project Ga0209482, IMG submission 187512) | Marine microbial communities from the West Antarctic Peninsula - Coastal water metaG104-DNA (SPAdes) (version 2) | ecosystem: Environmental > Aquatic > Marine > Coastal ... | reverse complement strand
CTGGGGCTCAAGACGGTGTTCTGGTACGTGGTAGACGGCGGCCGTGATTCGATCAGCCTGCTTGAAGAGTTCCAGCAGAAATACGGCAACGTCATGCCCTTCGTAGTGGTGAAAAATCACGGCCGCGGTAACGACTTTAGCGATATTGACGCCGTATTAGCCAAGGGCCGTGCGGCTCGCCTGCTGGGCGTAGTAGATATTCCGGAACTGCATACGGCCACGTTACATCGCATCGACAAACTGTCATTGGGTTTCTGGTCTGCCATTAACGTCAAGAGCAGTAATGGTGCGCACCTCAGCCTGATGGAACGTCAGCGCACCAAGGTGTGGCTACGCAAGGCATTCGACTCCATCGGTGCCGTGTTCCGGAGCATTTAACCGGTCGTATTAATGCTCAGCGCATTGCTAGGGCTGCACCTTACCTGCATGGCCAGGTGCAGCAGCAACCATTTAACCTTGGTTTTTAGCGGTCTTGGCTTTGTGCAATGCGGCCGCATTGTGCATCAGCGCGTAATGCAGCACCGCACCCAACAAGGCGCCCAGCAACCAGGCGTAACCGTGCAGCTGGCTAACGGCTGGCACCCAAACTGAGGCGACCGAGAACACCGAGGCCACGGCGAACGAGATCATCGCCTTGCGGTTCCAGCCGCCATCAAAGTAGTAGGTTGAACCCGCCTTGGCGCTGAACAGATCCTGCAGATTCAGCTGTTGCTTACGCACCAGGTAGTAGTCCGCGACTATGATGCCGTACAGCGGCGCCAGAATCGCACCCAAAGTGTCAACGAAAGCCGCGATGCCCACCTGACTGATAAACGATACCCAGAGCGCACCAATAAAGAAGGCAATAGCCGCAGTGATAAAGCCACCGGTACGCGCGCTGATGCGTGAGGGCGCGAGATTGGCAATGTCGTAGGCCGGGGGAATAAAGTTGGCTACCAGGTTGATGCCCACCGTTGCGGCAAAGAAGGTGAGCGCCGCGATGATGGTCAAGGTCAGGCTGTCTACGCGAGCGATAATATCGGTCGGGTTGGTTAAGGTCTCGCCAAACACCACCACGGTGCCTGCGGTAATCACCAGCGCAATCAGCGAGAAGATTGCCAGGCTGACTGGCAAACCCAGAAAGTTGCCCTTGGTCATCTGCTTCTCGTCTTTTACAAAGCGGGCAAAGTCGCCGTAGTTAATCACCACCGCCGCAAAGTACGCGACCATGGTACCCACCACCGCAAAGAAGGCCGCCACCGGCCCGGTCTCGTAATCACCGCTGCCACTAAAGATGCTGCCCAGCTCGTTCCACAGACCCGGGCCGGCTTGATACCAGATGATCAGCATCAGCGCGATCATCACCACATATACCAGTGGGCCTGCCCAATTCAGAAAGCGCGTGATCCACGCCATGCCGCGCACAAACAACATGACCTGAAAGGCACACACCAGGCAGTAAGACACCCAGCCGATCAGCGTCATACCCAAAAAGGTAGCCGCATCTGCTGGCGACTCCAGCACCGCGTTCAACAGCAGGGCAACGGCGGTGGAGGCAAAATAGGTCTGCACGCCATACCAGAAGATAGCCACAATCCCGCGAACCACCGCCGGAAAGTTAGCGCCACGCACACCCATGCTGGAGCGCGCCATCACCGGAAAGGGGATGCCGTACTTAACGCTGGGTTTCCCGGTCAATTGCACCAGTCCCATCACGATACACCCCGCCAATACGATACCGCCTAGTACCGCCCAACCACTCAGGCCGTAAGAGATAAATAGCGTAGCGGCCAAGGTGTAGCCAAACAGGCTCTGAATATCGTTGGACCACACATTGAATATCTCGAACCAGCCCCAGGTGCGCTTGCTCGGCGGTAGCGGCGCGAGATCGTCGTTGTAAAGCGACGGGTCGATTTCGCGAATCTTGAAGTCGTCGTTAGCCATGGGCCGTTCCTTGCGTCTTGTTGGATTTGCCAAGCAAGGCTGCATCTCACAGCCCTACAGGTTGCGCTTGCACGTTCTGTTCCGCCTTCGCAACACCGGCCAGCTGGCCGCTACAGGACCAAATCAGGGCCAGAACCCAGGCCGAATAAAGCCCAAGTGCGTGAAAAGGTCGCACATTGTGTACAAAAATGTAGCAGCTTTGTATTCAATAAATGTAGTGAATGCTAATTAATCGCTACAAAACGTGGGACGGCTTGCGCTATGGCAGTGCAAATCAGGCAACAGGCGAGCTTTACGGGGTAGTCGCGAGCACACAAACAACCTCCGCTTTACCCCGCCCCGATATGGAGCTACTTTTGAGCTATGGCAATACGCCAGTTCACAGGAGCCCAAGGATGGCGCACACACCTACCGCAATTGACCAGAGTGTCGCCCTCCCGGCAGACCGCTCAACTTCCTTTATTGATATTCAACTTATAGCCCAGGCAGTCGCTCGCTTGCGCCAGTTGAGTGGTAACGATGGGGGCGAATGCATGGCGCTTGGCATTTCATCCAGTATGATTAAATTCACAAAATGCGGAAGTCACGCGAATACGTTGGGTACTTGGGTGCTTTACGTTAATAAGCTGATTTATGTCAGTTTTATCTTTAATGCCTGACGGCAGGGAGTTTGATGATGCGGAAGTTGCTGATATGCAATCATAAAGCCGTCGGCCCAGTAAGCTGTTAGCCAGCAATAACGGAGGAGCTGTGAAGATTCTCGTAGAGGATGATATTCGGGATGCAGTAGTTCGCTGCAAACCGTCGAAAATAGCAGTTGCTTACATCAGCGCTGATTGGAAGATGTTTATAGATGATGTGCCCTATTTGGAAGCGATAATAGTTTCACCGACGTTCGGCAGCAATCCTTGGGCAATCAGTGATCTAGTAAAACACATCGGGTGGGAGAAAATTTTCTTTCTTGATGAGCTACACGCAAAGACGTATGTCGGGGGAAAATCGGCTGTTAGCGGTAGCGCTAATCTAACGCGCAATGGGCTTGGTGCTGATGGCTTAGTTGAACTTTGCGTAGAGGTCAATGGCAACAGATCTTTAAGCAAGCTCAATGCTGCTTTTGAAAATCTGAAGGAACGAGCCCAAAAACAGTATGGCACAACAGAGTTGAAAAAAGCACGCCTCAAAGAACTTGAGAGGACTTGGGGTGCGGCGATAGTCAATCGAATAGTGAAGAACCCAGAAAATAATGCGCCAGATTTTTCAGATTTCGAATTACTTGCCGAAGACCATTTTTACGTTCTCTGGTATCAGCCCGTCGAATGCGAGTATTCGGACGATGTAAAGGCTATAGAGTCTTTAATGGTTGATGACATACATTTCGCCATCACTGATAAAGTCGAAAAGAACAAATGGGCACTGGTTTGGCGTATTACTGATTCGAGCAAACCTCACAAAACCAAAAAACCACACTGGTTGTACATCCACGAAATATTTGAAAACGGTGTAATCAATGAAGGTTATGAATATCCAAAGTGCGCCATTCAAAGGAAGGATTTGGATATTCCGTCTTACCCGTTTGAAATTACGGATATTGTCTCGGTCGCCTTCAAAAATGAGATTCAGAAAAATGATGTTGCGGAGCTCCTTATCCAAGATAAGCGCGATGTTTTTAGTCTTGGGGATTCGCTAAAGGGTGTTAATCTTCTTATAAACAGAATGAAAGAAAATTTGGCTAACAAGGCAAATGCAGCCGACGCCAAAAAGTGGCGCGGGTAATTTGCGGCGTTAGATTATTAATTTGAATCTCCCAATAACCATGAGAAATAAAATGAACAGAAAAATTCTCGCATGCGCTATTGCACTGAGCACTTTTGGAGTAAGTTCAAGCGCTCTCTCGGAAGAAATCCTAGAGTGGTGTAATGAGTTATCCACAGTTTCTGGAACTCTTAGGCACTCAGTTATCACAAATCCACTTAACGGAAGTGAAAATCCTATCTACTGGATTGAAACTTTCGAGCCTAAAAAAATAAATGCTGGCTGCGACATTCCGAGTATAAATGCAAAAAAAATCCAACTTGTAGTAAATCAAGATAAGGTTTCGGGGCGGGAGGGCCAAGAACTAACTGCCACTGGAATGCTATTGCCCAACGGTGCGCCAATCGACGTAAAAGACGCTGTCATTATTATTCGGGATACTCCGCTGAAATTTCACTGACTAGGAAGCCCAGTGTCGGTGCACAATCCTTTACAAGAAAAACAGTGTTACTTTCGTAACCATGTACACCCGGAAATCTAACAACTGGTTCAAATCGCTTGCTTCGCTCACTGGGACCGGCTAAAGCCAGCCCCTTAACCAAACGTTAAGAGTCAGTAAAGCTATGTCGCTTCGAAAAGGTAAAACAAAAAGTACCCTCGAAAGCTCGGTAGATTCCGCCTTGCTGGCCGTAGAGGTATATAATAAGCCCAGAGCTGCATTCAGAACAGAGGCATATATAACCCTGATGATCGTTGCATGGACTCGCTTGCTTCATGCCTATTTCAATAAAAATATTGGAGATAAGTACTTTTATAAAACTAAAGGCAGCAACCGTTATGACGTTGTGGATGGGGAGCGCAAAGCTTGGGAGTTAAAAACATGTATTTCAAAGTATGGAAAGTTCAACGATTCAGAAATAGCAAATCTAGAGCTCTTCATTAAGTTGCGCAATAAAATTGAACACCGGCATATCGAAAAAAGGGAAATGGATGTGCTTCTGTTTGGTGAATGCCAATCTTTACTATTTAACTATGAAAAACACCTAATTGAAAATTTTGGATCTGAATACGCCATAAGCGAATCTCTTGTTTATTCGCTACAGTTTTCTGCATTGAGAAAAGACGAACAAATTAAGGCCAATAGAAAAGCGTTATCGGCTGATTATGCAGAGATTAAAAGGTTTATTGAAACCTATCGATCCTCCTTGTCGGAAGAGGTGTTCAATGCGCAAGAGTATTCGATAAAGTTAATTCAGATTCCTAAAATTGCTAACACCAATAGAAATGACTTGGCTATCGAATTCGTTAGGTGGGATTCATTGGATGCGGACGATAGAGCAAACTACCAAAAACTGAATGCAATAGTGAAGGATAAAGTGGTCAAGCAGCCCGTGATAAATATGGGGGGGATGAAACCGACTAAAGTGTTGGAGCTCGTGAAGAAAGAAACTGGAATTGAAATTACTCATTTTGATCATAAGTGTTTGCTGGAGATATTCAAAGTTCGACCTGACCCCACCGAAGATTTAGATCCGTTCAACACAATCCCAGATTATTGTATGTTTGATGAATTGCATAACGACTATGTATATTTCCAGGCATGGGGGGAATGTATTGTAAATATTTTGAATGCTAATAAAATGAAGCGGCACATATGGAAGCAGGCTCAAAAGCAGAAAAGACGATACATCATCGCCGATTACATTTGATGCTCTTAACAAAGCAAGTCAAAGCGACGGGTTTTCCGTTACGGCTATCGCCTCCACTATAAAGCCGCACTTGCTTGCGGCGTTAAACAGCTCATTAAGCCGGGCGGCATCACCTAGCCCTTCTCGGAAAATAACGAGCGATCATTATTTTGCGTGTCACCAACATTTATCTATTACTCAAAGTGAAATTCATACCTACCCGAGACCAACCCCCTTGGAAGAACTAGCAGCGGCAACCGCAAAAACAATTATCCGGACGCTGGGCTTTGTGGTTCGCGCGCTTGTCTGGCTGATATGGGAAATGTTCTTTCACGTGATTGGCTGGTATGCGGGCTGGCCCGTTTGCCGTGTTTTGACTTTGGGTACTTTCCCTCAGGAAGGTATCGGTCAGCATGAAGAAGCCGGGTTGCTGACGCATTTTGTGGTCTCTATGCTGGGTTTGCTGTCACTGATCGCTTTAGGGTTTTGGCTCACTTGGCTTACGGAGTTGATGAGCGGCGCTGCCGCCTAGCGGATGGTTGTGCGCATGGGCGTTTGGCGTTTTCTTGTGCTGTTGTGTGATTCTCGCCACTCCATTGCGAGCGCAGAACCGCTATTATTTCCTCTCCAATCAGTCTCGCCGGGAGGACCACCAGTGCAAGCACACGAAGAAAATCCACTCGAAGAGCTATTGCGGCTGGCAGCAGACGAGCCGGCGCACCGGCCGGCGTTTTGTGACGTGTTGCTAGAGGCACAGATTTTTCTGCTGGGCACGACCGGGCTGGTAGAAGGCGAAGGCCAGGTGAATTTGGAGGCCGGCAGTCAGGTGCAGATTCAGCATTGGGAGAGGACGGATGGCTCGCCGGTGATTCCCTTTTTCAGCTCGCTAGCGGTACTTCGGCAGTCCATCGATGAAGAGCAGACCTATCTGGAGCTGCCGGTGCGTTCGCTGTTTGAAATGACGCTTGGCGCTACCCTGATGCTTAACCCCAAATCGGATTACGGCAAGGAGTTCGTGCCCGCCGAGGTAGAGCAGCTGCTGAACCACGGCGTTAGCCGCATGCCAGAGCAGCGGGTTGTCGAAAAGGAGACTCAGGTGCTGTTGGGCCAGCCTGCCGAGTATCCGAGCAAGCTGGTGGACTCACTCACGCAGCTGTTTGCCCGCAATAGCAACGTGCAACGTGCGTATCTGGCCTTGATGCATGACCCCTCTGTAGACGAAAAAGCCCACCTGATTATTGGGATTGAAGCTGACGGCGATGCCGAAAAAGTGATTAACGTTGCCGGCAATGTTGCGGGTGATCTGGCTGCCGAGGGAGAGCCGGTTGATCTCTGCCGCGTTACGCCCGGTGAAGAGGGCCTTAGTCAGTATTTTATTAACGAGACTACGCCGTTCTATGAAAAGAAGTGGGGCGCCAAGCTCAAATCGTTTTTGGGCTTTGGTCGTGCCTGACTGCGGCATCTGAAGGCGTGGTAAGCGCGGCGCCAGCGGCCGGAGTAATTTGCACAGGAGTGATTGCGGTGTCACAGAAATACGCTGAGTTGCAGGCAGAGCATTGGGATTTCATTGCAGAGCAGCATCTGTTTTTTGTCGGCTCTGCTGCGGCAGACGGCCTAGTCAATGTATCGCCCAAGGGGATGGACAGTTTACGAGTGCTGGGGCCTAACCGGTTGGTATGGTTAAACCTGACGGGTAGCGGCAATGAAACCGCCGCGCATGTGCTTGAGCTGCCGCGCATGACCATCATGTTTTGCTCGTTTGATAAGCAACCGCTGATTCTGCGGGTATATGGCAAGGCTGAGGTTGTTTACCCTGATCACCCCAAATGGCCCGAGCTGATTCAACAGTTCCCGCAGTACACGGGTGCACGACAGCTGTTCGATCTGGATATCGAGCTGGTGCAAACCTCCTGCGGTTTTGCCGTGCCCTTCTATGAGTTCAAAGCCGAGCGCGACACCTTGACCAAATGGGCCGATGGCCGTGGCAAGGACGGCGTGGAGGCTTATTGGTCAGAGAAAAACCTGCTGAGTCTGGATGGCAAAGATACCGGTATGGGAGGGAGTGTTTAGCACTCCGCTGTGGCCCTGCGGGTGGACCCTTCCATTGTTATCCAAGGCTAATGACTCTAGTTGCTGTGCCTATTACTTGGTTGTTTGTAAGCGCTGCATTTTCTGTCTGGCTATTGAGAACCACTGCCAAGCGGCGGAGTCAGAGGCTGACGCGGCAGTATTTGTTGCCCGTAAGCCCCCTTGTTGAATAGGCGTTAGACCCAGATGCTGATTGCACACCTGCCCTCCGGCTATATTCTCGCTACCTACTTGCTGGAGCGAGTGCGTAACGTGCCTGTGAAGGCGTCGTGGGTGATTGCCGCCGGCATGCTGGGAGCGGTGGCTCCGGATTTCGACATGCTGTATTTCTTCTTTGTGGATCATGGGCAGGTGCATCATCACCGCTACATAAGCCATTGGCCGTTGTTGTGGCTATGCCTCACTGCGCTGTCGCTGGGCTGGTGTTGGTTGGCGCGTACGTCGGTGGTCGGCTGGTTGCTGCTGGTATTCAGTCTGGGCGGTTTGCTGCACGTGATTCTGGATACGCTGGCGGGTGACATTTGGTGGCTGGCACCTTTTGTGGACCAGCGTTATACCCTGGTCACTGTGCCTGCGCGCTTCAAGCCTTGGTGGCTCAACTACATGGCGCACTGGACCTTTGTAATAGAACTCTCAATCTGCGCTTGGGCCTGCCTGCGCTTTTGGCGGCGCAGGCAGGCGCTAGTCTCTGCTGCTTAATACGCCGCGATTAGAGTTTTTCCAAGCAGCCGGCCCACACATCGGTCATGGCGGTAAGCTGCTGCTCGTAACCCCTTGGGCCGACTGGCACTGCGGCTCCCATGGGGTCCAGCTGAGCGCTCTGTATTGGCAGGTCGACAGTCAAGCTGTTGACCAACCGGGGTGCAAACTGCGGCTCGCTGAATACACAGGCGGGCGCAGCTTCGCTTAGGGTGGTGCGTAACTCATTGACGTGACGTGCGCCGGGTTGAATCTCGTGGGCCAGGCTGAAAACTCCGCTGTGCTGCAATCCCAGGTAGTTTTCCAGATAGCCGTAACCGTCGTGAAATACGAAGTAGGGCTTGCTCTTGAGCGGTGCGAAGCGGCTATTCAATTGTTGCTCAAGCGCTTGGATGCGCTGTTCAAAGACGGCGAGATTCGCTTCCAGTTTGCTTTGCTGCTGGGGGTATAGCGGTGCAAGGTCGTCTTTCATCCAGCGGGCGATGATGATGGCGTTTGCCGGAGATAACCAGACGTGTGGGTCGATGCTGCCGGGACCGTGATCATGGTCTTCGTGCCCGTGTTCATCTGCGTGCACCTCGTTGTCTTCGTCATAGTGACGCAATGGCAGGCTGGGTATCTCGGCCAACTGCCGCGCGCTAGGCAGATCGTGCAGTGTGCCTTCAAGAAACAGCTCCAGCGAGGGGCCGACCCAATAAATGCGCTCGGCGCTGGCCAGCGCACGCCGGTCTGATGGCCGTAACGCAAAGGAATGCGGTGAGGCGCCGGCGGGGAGCAGCGCGGCGGGCGTGTCTATGCCGTCAAGTACGGCGGCGGCAATCTGTTGTACTGGCTTGATAGAAGCGAGTACGCGCACCTGATCGGCGTGGGCGGTGCAAGTGAGCAGCAGCCCGCACAAGGCAGCAAACAGGCGAAATGACGACATGGTGGGACATACCTCTGAACAGTAAAGTGTTATATGATAACAGCTCAATTGACGCTGCATAGCTAACGTTTTCGCAGTGATGCCAGACAGGACTACGCCATGACCGAGTTTCTCTCCCCACAAGAAGCGCAGCAGCCGCACGACCACAGTCGCTGTGTGAGTCACGCCCTGGATGCTGCTGAGCAGGTCTGCGCACGTGAAGGTGCGCGCTTTACGGTGCTGCGCAAACGGGTGTTGGAGTTGGTATGGCAAAGCCATAAGCCGTTGGGCGCCTACGATATTTTAGAAACCCTCTCGCGGGACGATGGCCGCCGCGCCGCGCCACCTACGGTGTACCGGGCGCTGGATTTTTTGCAGGAACAAGGCTTGGTGCACCGGATTGCATCGCTTAATGCTTTTATTGGCTGCGCCAGCCCGGAACACAGGCACGAAGGCCAGTTTCTGATTTGCCTCAACTGTCACATCGCTATCGAGCTGGACGCCTCTGCGATCACCCAGGCGATTGCCGGTGAAGCGAATGCCCACGGTTTTACCGTGCAAGGCGAGACGGTCGAAATCAGCGGCCTGTGCGCTCAGTGCCAGGAGGCAGCGTGAGTAAACCACTGCTGTCGCTACAGGACGTCAGCCTGCGATTACACGGCACCGATGTGCTGGAACGCGTTAGTTTGCAGGTTAAGCGCGGTGAAATTGTTACGCTGATCGGCCCCAATGGCGCCGGTAAAACCAGCTTGGTGCGAATTGTACTGGGACTGTTGAAGGCCTCCTCCGGGCAGGTCAGCCGACAGCCGAAGTTACGCATCGGTTATATGCCGCAGAAGCTGCAGATTGATGCGTCGCTACCGCTGACCGTGCAACGTTTTCTGTTATTAGCCCCCGGTGCGAAGAAAGCCGCGGCCCACGCAGCATTGGTTGAAGTAGGCGCAGAACACCTGTTGGACCGGCCGTTGCAGCAGGTATCGGGCGGTGAATTGCAGCGCATTTTGCTGGCCCGCGCGCTACTGCGTGAACCTGATTTGCTGGTGCTGGATGAGCCTGTGCAGGGCGTGGATGTGAACGGTCAGATTGAGCTGTATCAGCTGATTACCCGGCTGCGCGACCGTTACGGCTGTGGGGTATTGATGGTGTCGCATGACCTGCATCTGGTGATGGCCACCACCAATACTGTGGTGTGTATCAATCGCCATGTTTGCTGCTCGGGGCATCCCGAGCAGGTCAGCAT
>Ga0209482_1002881_pt1 | contig 10304 bp, 5 predicted proteins | sample CoawatmetaG10DNA_FD_187512 | JGI IMG/M metagenome (GOLD analysis project Ga0209482, IMG submission 187512) | Marine microbial communities from the West Antarctic Peninsula - Coastal water metaG104-DNA (SPAdes) (version 2) | ecosystem: Environmental > Aquatic > Marine > Coastal ... | reverse complement strand
CCGCTATGCAGAGATACAGCAAAGGTGGCTATGCTAAGAAGTATGCTGTAGGAGGTTATGTACCCCCTGAAGGTATTCCTTTTAACAAAGATACCACTATAGGTCAGACTAGTTTGAATCAGAGTCTGTTACCTACCCTGCCCACAGGTTCTGCTACTCAGGTTCAAGAAACTGCTGTAGATAGTAACCAACTTATGGATAGTTCAGCAGGTCAGTTATCCACTACTGCACCTACTGCTGCTGCTACTAGTGCTACTACTAATTCAGCAGCCTCTCCTATAGCACAAGCTGCTAATGTAACTACTACTCAATCTGCTGCACCTGCGGTGGCTACTCAACTAGCTGGTGTTAATGCTGCATCAGGTACTGTATCAAACAATGCACAAATAACTGCTGCACAGCAGACAGGCACTGCTGTAAGTAATATAGATGCAGCACAAGGTACAGCTACACAAGTAGAGGGCGCACCTACACGTACCCTTGAAGGTGGCGAGTTAGTTAATCCTGTTGCAGATGCAGCTAAGGCAGCAGCATTTACTGAAACTATTACAGCAGCACAAGCAGACCCATCTTCACGGGCTACTGTACAAGGTCAGCTTGCTACTCTCATGACTTCCTTTGACAATGGTAATACACCAGCATGGGCAGCAGGGGCTATGCGTAACGTGACTGCACAGATGGCTGCCCGTGGTATTGGTTCATCTAGTATGGCAGGTCAGGCACTCATACAAGCAGCCTTAGAGTCTTCATTGCCTATCGCTACTGCTGATGCACAGACATACGCCAACTTTGATTTAACTAATCTAAACAACAGGCAAGCTAGAGCCATGCTATCTGCACAACAACGTGCTGAGTTTATGGGCATTGAATTTGACCAAGCGTTCCAGTCACGGGTTAGAAATTCAGAGAAGGTAAGTGCTGTAGCTAATATGCAGTTTAACGCAGATCAACAGATTGCCATAGAGAATGCACAACTAACTGGCACTATGAACATTGCTAACTTGTCTAATAGACAGGGCATCGTTATGGCAGAAGCTGCTTCTTTGTCTCAAATAGATATAACTAACTTAAATAATAGGCAACAGGCACAAGTTCAGAATGCAAAGTCTTTCCTTGATATGGATATGAGTAACTTAGATAATAGTCAACAGGCTACTTTGTTTAAAGCTCAGCAAAATACTAGTGCATTACTATCAGATGCATCAGCAGAGAATGCAGCAAGGCAGTTTAATGCCTCTTCACAGAACCAAACAGATCAGTTCTTCTCTAACCTTTCCAGCAGCGTAAGTCAGTTTAATGCTACTCAGAAGAATGCACAGTCTCAGTTTAATGCAGGACAGTCTACTGCGGTATCTAAGTTTAACACTGAAGTACAGAACCAACGTCAGCAGTTCAATGCACAGAACAGCTTAGTTGTTAATCAGTCTAATGCACAGTGGCGTAGGCAGGTTGCTACAGCAGACACAGCTAGTATTAACAGGGCTAACGAGATTAATGCTAAGGCTCTACTAGACATTAGCAATACAGCCTACGGCAACCTATGGCAAGAACATAGGGACGAGATGGACTGGGCATACAAGATTTCTGAAGGTGAGAACGAAAGATATAACGCTATAGTACGGGCTACCATTGCAGCAGATGCAGATATTAAATCAGCAGGTAAAACTTCTGACTCATCTTTTTGGAATAGTTTAGGCAGTTTAGTAGGCACTATAGCTGGCGAATACATAAAGACAACAAAGTAACAGGGATAATATAAATGTCAAAACATATACGAAAGTTGTATACAAGAATAGATAGCCAGATTAAGTCTGCACCAAAACAATCTGCACCTACTAAAGGTCTAGTGGGTAGGCGTGGTGCTAGTACTGATGAAGGTGTTAATCCTGTTATAGATTACGTTACATACATTAGAGAAAGTCGGGAGAATCGCAATGCCTCTACTTGATAAGCCAGATCTACTGGATGCGCCAATTCCCGGACAATCACTAACAGCCGAGCCGGGCAACTATCCTTGGGAGCAACCACCTCAGCTTAACACTGTGGATGAAGCAGTAGAACATTACACTCCTATGTTTGGGGAGGAAGAGATTCTAAGTGGGATACTAATTCACATTGAAGGTGGGGTTGCACTAACTACTATGGCAGATCTAATCACCAAAGGTGGAGTCATGACAGGTCTTCATAGTATTGATGTAGGCATCATGGTAGCTCCTGTGTTAGTAGAGCTTATGATAAGTTCAGCAGACGCAGCAGGTATAGAGTACACAGTAGGTACTGAGCCACAGAAGAGAGAGGGGTCTAACAAAGCATCCATTGCAGCAGCCTTAGAGGAATCCGATATGGAGCCTACTATGGAGTTTGATATGGAATCTGAGGTAGAGGAAGTAGAGTCTCCAGCAGAAGATATGGAAGAACCTGCTATGGGTATGATGGCAAGGAGGAGCGTGTAATGGCATTTAATTTAAAAGGTTTTGCAAGTGGACTAGCTGATGCTGGAACAAGTTACTTAGAAGATAAGCAAGACAGAAGGAAGGACGCTACTACTGCCAAGCGCAGCCTTATGTTTAATGCTACTGAGAAGATTTATAATGATGCATTAGAAGTTAAAAAGTCTAATGATGTAATTAAGAATAAAGATAAACAGTATATAAGTAAGATAAAAAGTATTGACCCTACTATTTCTCCAGACAATATGAATAAACTATTGTCCCTCAGTGCTGAAGATAGATTAAAGGCAGAGGGAGAGTATAACTATAGGGCAGGACAAACCCCAGACCAAATTACATTTGGGGATTTTATGTCTGCCGTTGAGGAATCAACTGACCTAGATGATCCATCTAAGATAGATGCAAACATGGAAGCATCAATGATGCCAGCACCTAAACCTGTTTCAGCCTACTATGATAAGACTGGTTTAATTTCAGATGAAAGTGTTAACAACTTGTATACAGAGATAACTAGTACTCTACAAGAAGTACACGGATTTTCTGTTGCTAAAGCTAAGGAGATTACTAAGCAGGGAATCTACTCTGTACAGCATCCTCCTATTAAAATTAATTGGTCTAAAGATATAGCCCTTTCAAAAGATGCAATGGATACCCTTGCTAGGGCAAGAATATATGACGAAGCACAAATTGCAAATGCGGGCCTTAGTCTTTTAAATAATCAAGTAGACCTTACAAATCAGTCTTTAGATTCTATGCGTAAAGCATTTGCCGTGGGATACCAAGCCGAGCAGTTTGACGATGATGAAAATAGTTTGGGTATGCAAGTTGTTCCAGCAGCTTTAGCACCTAATATGCCTAGCTTTGAAGCGGACTTTAGAAACAGCCCAGAATATAAAGAGTATGCTTTAACATCTATTAGTTCGTATATAGTGGGCATGGAAACTGACCCAAAGGCTAATACAAAAAACGCTATGACGTATCTTAATGGAACATTCCCCGGAATGTATGGTGGAAAGATAGAGACACGAAAGTTAACAGAAGCAGCCTTCAGTAAAATAGAGCCTAATAAGATCTATTATGTAGATGCCCCTAGTCCAGCAGGAACAGACGAGGATGGTTTCATCATGACAGGAGCGCAGCTAAAGGCAACTAGGGTTGATACAAAAGATGCTAAAGCTGCTGGTACTAATGTTGCTACAGGGGTAGAGGTTAGCACTAAAGTACAGGAACTACAAAATGACTTAGCCTTTGCAATAGAAATGAAAGCTACGCCAGCCGAGGTTGCTAAAATAGAATCCCAAATTGAAGAAATTAATGTTGAAGAGGATAGAGAAGATAGAGATGCACAATTTAAGGCTAAACGGAAAAGTGATGCTGCTACTAGTGCTAAGACGTTTGAGCCTGATGCCGTCACTATGGACGCTTGGGATAAAAACTTAGACTTAGCTATACAAATGGGAGATATTGATAAGGTACAACTAGTAGTAGACTTTGTTGAAGCCCGTCCAGATAAGACGTACAAGAGTAATATGTCTCTCCGTAACAGGCTATCAAGAAGGTCAAAGATAGCTCTTGCTGACATGATGAGTGAACAGAACCCTACTGAGGAACAATCTTTTTCACAAATAGCTGACTCTGTTAATTCTGCAATCAATGGAAAGTTTATAACTAGAAAGTTAAATAAGGATGAAGTTAAAGCTTACATAAGAGATCTAGTTGCTTTAGAAGCTCCTACAGATCCTGAGTTATTAATTAGATACAACAATTTAAAGTCTGAGCTATATGAAATGTTATGAGGGTAGTTAATTATGGAATTTAATTTTAGTAATGTACCCTCTATTTCTGCACTGGATTCAGAAGACACCAAGTATGACACTACCGAATTAGGTAATCAACTTACTCAGGGTGTGCAGGATAATTATAGTACACAGAAAAAACCTATTAAGTTTGACTTAGGGCCGACTACATCAAATAGTGAAATCACAAAAAGCTTGGGTGATGACTACAGTGTAAAGAACTTATCAGAGCATTCAGGCTTTGTAGGTATGGCAGACCGATACTTAGACAAGAGGTATGGTTCTTCTAGGGAAGAGCGAGGTACTGATGAAGATGTAATTGAAGAGTACTTAACTCACTACCGCTACATGTCTAACAACACGCTAGACCTAATGCAGGAGGTAGACTTCTTACGTGACTCAGATCAACAGACTAAGGATAACTTTCAGATACTACATACTATCTACCAAGACACCCCTAACTTTATGACTGAGGGTGGTGGCAGCTTAGTGTCTGGTGTTGGGGATATTGTAGGCTCCGTGTTATCTGACCCTGCTACCATAGTAGGTATGGGCTTTGGTGGCCCTATAGGTTCTATACTAGCACAGGCTACTAAGCAGATAGGTAAGGGTGCTACTACACGTATGATACTCAAGACTGCACTTAAGGGTAACCTCAAGAAGATAGGTGGTATGACTTCTATTGAGGGTCTACTAGGTGGTATGCATGAAGCTCAACGACAGGAGCTAATGATAGAAGCAAAAGGTTATGGTGAGAAAGACATAGGTAAGATAGCTACGTCTGCTGCACTAACAGGTGGACTGTCCTTAGTAGGCTATCCACTGGCGGCTAGAGGATTAGCTAATACTGTAGGTAAACGAATACCTCATGCACGTTTAGACAGAATAGCTGCTATGCGTAGTGCAGATGAAACATTTGTACCTAAAACTAGGGAATCTTTACTTGATGATTTAAAGCCCTCAGAGCTAGGCGTGTTTGATCCAGAGGTGGCTATAGCGTTACGTAACAGGATAGATCCACCCGGAGAAGGGCAGTTACTAGATAAGAAAATTACAGTTAAACTAACTCGCCTGACTAACCGAGTGGCTATCAGCATGATACGTCAAATGCATCAGTCCTTAGATCCAGAGAAAGCTAAACTATTTACAAAACAGATGAAGCCTGATGGAAAAATGGAGAGTGCCTCTGACCTTATATTTCGTTCAATCAATCAGGCAGGTCAGATAGATGATGAAATAGTTACAAGAGCTATAACAAAAAATGGTCTTACTGTAGAGGAATTTGCTAACTTACACAGACTTACTGCAAGAGAGGCAGGACAAACCTTAGCAGCATTCCGAGGTATGGGCCAGAAGATTAAAGCAATGGCAGATGAAGATCCCGACTTAGCTAAAAGATTAGAATCTGTTTATGGTAAGCCCGATGATTCCAGAGGTGCAGTGGGTACTATATATGATCTACTACGTAGGGCTGACAGAGAAACAAGAGCCATGATGGTAACACAGGTTGCCACTACTGCACGTAACGTGCTGTCAGGTGCAGCTTACTTGACCTTTGGTGCAGCAGCTAAGGCACTAGAGGGTACTATCTATGGTGTAGGTAAGAGTCTTCAAGCTGTTGCTACAGGTAGAGCTTCCATTCAAGGTACTAAATCAACAGGCGCACAAATAGTTAAGGACGCTACTAGTACAATTATATCTGTGCTTAACACAAAAGATAGCCAAGCCTTAGCTAACTCTATGCTACAACACACACCTAACCTACATGGAACATTGTTTAGATCCTTACAGGAAACAGGTAATGAAACCTTAAGTAACTTCACACGCTCTATGAACGGAATCAACATGGCACAGGATACTGTCCTACGCTCTGGTGTTTTTACTGATAGTGTTAACATGCGTATGAATAAAGTAGGTCTTAGTATGGAAGAGTACATTGCTAAGAATAAAGATATACCTATGGAAATACTTAAGGCATCTATTGAGGATTCATTACAGGCTACCTTTGCACGTATGCCCAGTTCCCCATTCCTAAAGGCTCTAGTACAAGGCATAGAACGTGCGCCCTTTGCTCCTATAATTGGTACGTTTACTTTTCCATTCGCACGTTTCACAGCAGATGCACTAGCATTCCAAGCAACCTATAGTCCTTTAAACTTCTTCAGTGCAGCAGGTGCAGGTTACCGAGCAACACGTAATGCCATAAAAGCTAAGAAGATGACAGACGGAGAAGCTAAAACAGCTTTGATGAGAACAGCTAAGATACAGGGTGAGGATGTAGTTACCCGTGTATCACAGGGAGCCGTAGGTTCTGCTATGTTATACGGAGCAATTAAGTATAGAGAAGAGAATCCAAATCTTAAGTGGTATGAGATTATGCAGGAGGGTAAACCTGTGGACATACGGGCTATCTTCCCCATGTCTCCTTACCTAGCCATTGCAGATATTATTCAGAACTTAAATAACAAAGCACCAGATGAAGTGTTTGGGCAGATCATGGAAGGTATGACAGGATCACAGCTTAAGTCAGGTTCAGTACAAGGATCAGTAGGTGATCTATTTGAAGCCTTACGTGACTTGGATGCAGTAGACATATCTTCAGAGAAGGTAGGAGAAATGTTTGGTAACTGGACAGGTGCTATCACAGGCCGTGTACTTACCCCACTAGCTGTAGTTCGTGATGCAGCCGCAGTGTTTGATAGTTCAGAAGCTATACAACGTAGTACACGCATAACAGTTGGAGAGGATGGAACTGATAAGTTCTTGAGTGCATTCAGTAATAACCTAAAGTCTAAGTTACCCATACTACAGAAAGACTTACCTGAGTACCAGTCCCCTACTAAGAAGGGCAAGGTCTATAGGCAAAGCCCATTCGCTACTCAGCTAACAGGTATTAAACCATCTGAACAACGCAGCAGAGTAGAGACAGAGTTAGCCAAGCAAGGCATGGAGAACTACAGGTTGTTTGCTGGCACTGGCAATAAAGAGGCTGACTACCTAGTTAGTAAACATGCGCCAGATTATGTGAACACTGTTATTGGTAGCATAATAGGTACTCCGTGGTATATGAGTTTACCCAAGTCCTCACAGAAGATAGTACTTAAGAAGCGTCTGCAAGAAGTACGTAAGATGGTCAAGGGTATAGCTGAAGGAGAGGCGTTGATGCAATCTTTCAAGGAGGGTAAGAGATACTCAGTCTTTGATAAAGCCAAGTGGACTAAGCTACCCTCTGCACAGAGAAGGTTAGCAGACGAATATTTTAAGCAGTACTATGGGGGTAGCGTGTCTGAACTAGGTTCATTCAAGGCTGCTGTTGCAATAGGCAGAGCATTAGAGAGAGCATTGTAATGGGTTTAATGACACAGAAGGATATGGCACAGAAGGGTGCAGGACAGATCAATGCGTTCCTAGAAGAATCAAAACTTAATAAGGCACAAGCAAAGAAAGATGAAGAGGCTAGGATATTTGCTCAGAACCACCCTGACCCTACTAAAGAAGAGGAAGGTCTTGTTGATCCACTGGCTATGTTTACTCCACTAGCTAGTGACGTAGTAGATGTGGATAGGGCCATTGGTTCTGCGTTGGAAGGTGATTGGGGAGGTGCAGCATTAGGCATGGTAGCCGCAGTACCTATAGTGGGTGATGCAGCTAAGGCAGCTATTAAGGCTAGTAAGAAGCCTAATAAAGTAGACGCACCTGTTAACTTACAGAAAACTATATCAGAGTATGACGCAACTTGGGATAAGTTTGAAGAGATAGATGATGTAGCTGAATGGCAAGCTACTGTAAGAAAGCACGTATCTGAGAAGAGGGTTGATAATCCAGATGTTAAAACTCCAGAACTAGAAGAGTCTGCCAGACAACTTAGTGAACTTAAAATTACCCGTGAAGAACACCTAGCTAATGTAGATAAGTACAAACCTGTAAGAGAGTGGACTGCTGTACCTAGAGAGCCTTCAAATAAAACAATCGTATTCTCACTCAATGATGGTCAGAGGACTAAAGGTAGCTTTGTTTTTGGTAGTGCTACTGCAAAAAGTTTAGGAGTACAGAAATCTGCTCTTTCCATAGGAGACAATTTCAATGGAAGGTTAGACATAACAGCCTACAAAGCCTATGACACATGGGTTGTTGCAGGAACCTCAAAAGGACTAGGCGGTACACACTACGCCAAGGCAATTCATTACAAAGGTACGGATGGTGGGCCAGTAAAGTTTATTGCTTCTCAAAAGACGGGAGAGAGAATTGGTAAAGGAGAAAAGCCAAAGACACCTTATGCTACAGTGTCTGGAGTTATTAAAGATTTAGATCCTGATGCAATAAGAAAGAAAGCAGATGAACTACTGAATGATCCTGAGTGGACTCAAGTAGGCTTTGACCCAAGAAGGCAGGGTGCTTTTTATGTTCGTGGTGGGGAAGACGCAGGTGTGGCAGTGGTAGAGGCTGATGAAGTAATACAAGTTGGCGCATTATTACTGGCAAGAAAAGCAGTGCTTGACCCTACTAAGACCAACTTCAACAAAGGAGGATTAGTAGATGCTGAAATGGCAACACTTAATTTTAGTCATGGCGGTACTGTTCATGGGAAAGTAGGAGCCTCTAATGTGGGGGCTGACATGTTAGCAAAGCTAATATCACAGAACAAACAGGGAGACTTTAAGAGGAGGGATGCAAGAGAAGATGCAAGAGAAGTTATGCAAGCACCTCAATCAACTCCTGTGGATGATAGGCCAGCCCTTGATGCCGCAGTAATTAAGATGGTACAAGACCACAAACGCAAGCAGGTAGTACAGGCAGAAGAAGTGCCTCAATCACCTCAGTATAGCTTTGATGCTAGTCTATCCAGTGCAGCAGATCAAGCTGTAGACAAACTATCTGTTGCTGTACCTTCCTTAGGTGCTATAGGTGAGTCCTTACTAGAGTCTGGTATAGATGCAGGTACAGATTTGGCTAGTAATGTTGGTGATTTTTTAGTAGGAACCTATCAAGATTATAAGCAACGAGACTTAAATACTAGAACCAGATTAGGTTCTACATATGATGATGAAATGGCAGGTATGGATTTAGTAAATAAAGAGGTAGAAAAGAAAGAGGTAGAAAAGGTTAAACCCACTACAACATTTGAAGCCGATGGGTTTGAACATACCCTAGCAGCAGAGGGTGATAAACACCATGTAGATGGGGGTGGGGTCTTAACCATGTCCTATGGTATAGTCCCTGATATAAATTCAATAAGTTTAAACGGTGATCCTATTAATCCCAGAACTGGACATACCTTTAAAGTAGGTAGTGACCTATCAAAAATAGATTTTAGCAATGCTACTAAAACAGTACGTGACGTAGTAATAAAAAGAGGGGATTACACTACGGATAAAGAGTTTGCTAATGCTGTGTATACTACTATGGCGACAAAAACTAAGAGTAATTTAGAGTCAAATAAAGGTTTTAAAAGTAAGTGGGCAGACTTACCTAGAGAAGCTAAGATTGCACTTGTAGACTTAGATTTTAATACAGGGGTAGGTAAAGCCACGCCAACTACAGAGGAAGAAAAGGGGGGTTCTCACTGGTCTGACACAGCATTAATGGCTACTGAAATGGTTAAACCCTTAGAGGATCGCAGTACAGCCAACCTAATTAAGTTTACTCAGAACTTCCTAGACAATGGTGAATCCCCTAGAGGTCTACTACGTAGGAGGTTAAATGCATATAACCTTGTATCTAAAGTAGAAGATAAAGCTGTATACACTAAGCAACATAAGGAAGTAGTAGCAGATGGTGTTTATAAAGGTAAGTATCGTCACGATGTATTTAGAGCAGATGGTACAATAATAGTATCTTGGTATAAAGTAAAATCACCTGCTACTAAGGCAGATGAATCCGTTCAGCGAGTAGTAGATGGAGAATTATTTAACGAGCTACCTGTATCTCCTAAACCTAAGCAGGCTGCTGTAGACAAGACTGACTGGAACAGGATGATTTCTTAAACTCCACCCAAAGAAAAGCCCCAAAGCTCTTGACAGCAATGGGGCTTTTTAATGCCTACTCCTTGGCTTTACTT
>Ga0209482_1002880_pt1 | contig 10306 bp, 11 predicted proteins | sample CoawatmetaG10DNA_FD_187512 | JGI IMG/M metagenome (GOLD analysis project Ga0209482, IMG submission 187512) | Marine microbial communities from the West Antarctic Peninsula - Coastal water metaG104-DNA (SPAdes) (version 2) | ecosystem: Environmental > Aquatic > Marine > Coastal ... | reverse complement strand
CCAATAACTAGAGTGATAAATATAAAAATAGATGACACATTTGAAGCTCACAATAATTCAAATAGTTACTGCTATATAGGAAGAGGTTCATATTGGGGAAATCCTCATTCAATGTTTGAGAACGGTGATTCTAGAGAAGATGTAATTAGGAAGTATAAATATGACTTTGATTTTGATAAGTTTATCAATAAAAAGAAAAGTAAAGTTTACGCACTTCAGGGCAAACGATTAGGTTGTTTTTGCAAGCCTGAGTCTTGTCATGGAGATATACTCGCTGACTATTTGAATTCATGGGACGATGGCATGTAACCATAAATGCGAGGCTCTTATTCAATATAATTTTCTAACCACCATTTGCAGAGTTTAATATCTGACCTGATAAATAAATTAAAAGTCTCATCATTGGTATTGTTTGACTTGTCCATTTCTTGTTTATAAAAATTTTTCATGGGTAAGATTAGCTTAGTCACGTTAGCAATGAAGTCTCTTTCATTTTCAGGGTTTAAGCTGTTGTAGAGATTTTCTCCCCAGTCTCTTAGAGTTTGCTGTGCATTGCCGAGCTTTACTCTGAGTGGCTCAGCAACATCATCTGGAGAATTAGTAATCATTGACCACATAAGACCCGTCAAACCCATGCATCGATATGTAACATACAAGGACTCACTTGGTTCTGTCTTCCAATCTAGCTGAGCCATATAAACCTCCAATGGAATCTCATTGTTCTCATTGGCAAATACTAGGGGTGAAAGTAAGAAAAGAGCGATGAATTTTTTCAAATCTTAACCTGCTTATTAGAAGCTCTTAGCATGTGACCTGAGTTACAGATTTGTTGTGCTTGATAGGTAGAGTCTTTTAAGCCATCCAATATAAACGTTTGGTTTTGCATGCCGGTGACTGGTTGAAACTTCATCTCTACTTTAGAAGCATTATAGAAAGATGGAAATTTCTTGAGTGCAAACCAACCCACTTTCTTACCATCTGATGCATCAATCACAAACTCTAGATAAAGCTTAGCTTTGCTGGGTTTGTTTTTATCCACTGTCATTTTTGCGTAAACGTTTGCACCTTTAGGAATCTCTTTTGGCACCTCCATCATGAGGTATGGGTAGTTAGGAATACAGTGAGGTCTTTCCATGTGAAAGCCTAGCTGCGTTTGATCTTCTACATCCTCTGCAATCTTTGCAACTGTTAGCTCATTCTCACTTAAATCATCTATGTGGAAGTTATCCAGAGTTTTAAGGTCGACATCAGCATAAGACAGAGTGCTCAGCAGCATCAAAAATATAACAGACTTACCCTTAAACGAATTGCTTTGCCCAGAAAAGGGTCCCAAACGCATGACATGGATTTTTTGGAGTTTAATTTCATCCATTGGTTTGGGTTTTCTAAGCTTTCTAACAAACAAATAAATCGTTAGGGCAAATAGCCATATTACTGATGCTGTGAGTATCTCAATCATTGATCCCTCCTTAGGATAGTTATTAAGTGGTCTTAATACTTAAACGGAGGAAGTGGGGTTTTGTTACAAAGATATTATAAAACTTTAGCTCAGCTCATCTATCGTGTCTAGAATTGACAAACCTCGTAATTTACTGATTTGAGCTTGTATATTTTTTTTACGTAAATCCAATGGTTTTGTTTTCCCAAGAGATGATCCCCCTTTAAATTCAAGATCTTGAAAATCATAATCCTCAAACTCGAATAAAATTTTCATGGCAGTTAGTTTATTGATCGGCTTCTTAGATCCAGAGTTCATTGTTGTGGAAGCATTTGCAAGATGATCTGAAGAGCTGTTTAGAGTCATAAAATGCTTAAACAGCGATTCCTCATCATCTCCCTCCATGAGATCTGAAATTATTTTTAATTTCTTTCTTGATTCAATATCACCACCATCAGAAATAACATCTAACAAAGAGGTAATAAAGATATATGGCAGTTCATCTTGTACTTTTTTGATATCCAAGTTTTCTAGGTATGACTTAATTTCTGTAGGATGGGTAATTTTAAGCGTGCCTGGAAATTGCACCATGCCATTAAAGAGGGCAATCCTTCTTCGATCAAATGCATCTAAGTTAGTTTCTAGATTCTCGAGCATCGAAATTAAAACTTGGCTCAAAGGAATATTTTTAAATAAGAAGTCTCTATTATTTTCAATGCTCAAAAATTTTTTGATTTCTGATTGGTAGGTCAGTTCATCCTTGATGTCATGATAAGTAATGTTTTCCGGGCAGCCATCGCAGGTACTCGCTATCCTGAATGCAAGACTTTGAATCTGTTTTTTTGTGAATTTTACTTCCATAGCTAGTTTAAAAAACTTTCAACCATCTGCTGAGCACTGGCTGGGTCCATCATTTGAATCATGACTTTATCAGGCTTGTTAAAGTCTTTATCGGCTCTGATGGATGTAAGGTTGCTACCAATAAAGGCATCGACATTGGCTAGATAGACTCCATACATAACTTGGTAAATAGTAGCATCCATTTCTTCGGTCATTGATTCTGCTATCGACCAGACAGTGTTGCCTTGATAGTTTCTTATGGTCTGAGCTTGTGGAATGGTATCAGGGATGCTGACCTGATAGTTTGATAGTGCGGGTGCTTCAGTTACCGGAGTCATAAAAGGACCGAAGGTCATTAGCATGGCAACAGCTGCCATCATCAAGCCTGATGCAGGGACCCATCGTGTCCATAAAGTGTTTTTAGGCTCTAAGGTTTCATCAATGAATGCATGAAGTTTTTTGTTGGTCTTGAACATGTCCTTAGATTTAAAAAAGTTTTCTAAGCGTTGGTTAGCAAAGAGTAAGGTGTCATAAAACTCTCTGGCTACATCGGATGCGTCCACAATGTCTCTGACTTCAGCAGAGTTGGAGTAGTCCATACCATCGTCCACGTATCCTGCCAGTTGAAGTTTAAGGCGTTGGTTCATTTTCTCTTCCTTCCCAAGCAATCAGCCAGCAAAGTTCTTGCCCTAGTAGTCTTGGTTCGAAGATTGCCCATAGAGATTTTACCAATAAACTTTTGAATAACTTCGTAATCATGCCCTGCCCCTTTCATAGCCAATATAGTTCTATCGGTTTCATTTTGTTGCTTGAGGCAATTCATGAGTTCTTGGTGCTCAAATGATTTCAGCTTATTTTCATTAATTACAGGTTCTAGGTTTAATTCATCTAGAGAATCAATCTTAGAATCTTTTCTGCACTTATCAATAAAGGTATTGCGTAAAATAGTCCGTGAGTAAGCCAGCGGATACTCGGCCGCTAAGAATTTATCTTTATTCTCAATAAGTTTTAGGAAAGTAGCCTGGCAAAGATCCTCTGCGTCAGACATATTTCCGCTCAAGCTCAATGCAAAGGGCAAGAGTTTTGGGCTAACAATGTGTAAAGCTTCTTTTAATGATGGCGGATTGAGTTTGGGTGGAGTAGCAACTTCTTCAACACGAGTTTGTGTTGGTGTGAATATATTGAGTGAATTCGTTGCTTCCATGTACTTCCTTAATACTACCTAATTCTTAGACTGTAAGGGAAGAGATAAATTGCAAATAAACTTAATATATTTTGTAACAAAGTAATTGCTGAATCGTTAACTGTTATAAGTGCGTTTAAACTGTTCGTTAATGGTAAGCATATTTAAATCTTTCCACCTCTGTATTCAGCACCATAAGCAATCGGATAATCTTTCGTTCCCCCTTCATGATCTAAAATAACAAACCCAAACAAACCGGTATGATCGGCCTCGATATCAGCAATAGAATCTAATTTAAAGAACTTTGGATATTTCCATTTAAAAGATACAAATTCCTCCGTGATTGAATATTCAAAAGGCCCAAATAAACCGTCATTCCAAGCATAGCCGAGCGCTCTGTATCGCTTGTCAAATTCATCATCGGTCTCGCTTATGTCCTCCTCTGAGCGTTTTTCTCTTGATATCCTTTGAGAAGAATTAATGGAGAAACTTGAGTCAAATAAACCATGGAGATATTTGGGAGTTTTAGCAGTAAAAACTCCAAACGCCTGAAGAATTAGTCCGCCACCTATATAATCAAAAATGACCTCCTGTCTGTCGTAATAATTAAATATATTTAAAAAAACCTTTGGCCTATGAAGAAGCTTAAAGTGTAAGACTCCATTCTGATCGCTTGCAACTATGTTCGGAGGATAATCATCACGATCATCAAGATACTGAGTGGCAGCGTTCAAAATTTTTTTAAACTCATGCGGATAAAGAATGAGCCCAATGTCTAGTAATTTTTTTATTGTTGGCCTTTGGCGAGGGAGGCTGAGCCCTTCATTCCTTTCCGTATGATAGTAAACATCAAACATTTTAATAAACATTTCAACTTGAAGTGTATAAATTTGGAAAATGTCTAATTTATTATTTTTGTAATCTATCCCCCCAATGCTTTCATCATCAACCCTATAAAACCATTGGTATAAACAGGAGCATGGGTCATACGGAGACATTTTCCAAGTGCTGTTATCAGTCTTAATATAATAATCAAAGCCTGGAACCTGCTCTGTTTGAGCAAACTCAGCTTCATGCAAGAAATTACACTGATCATCAAAAAATTTAATAATTTCTTGCTTTGCTAATTCGCCATAAGGAGAGCTAGATAATGCTAAAAAAGTCATGATTTGAATCAAATCTTTTGGCATCACTTCAACATTTAGTCTTTTCAGCTCTTTGAGTTCGCTTGACTGCAGAGATTCAATTCTAACTTTTGCCAAGGACATAAGTTCTTTGTTTATATGCCGTTTTTTTATTCTTATGGTCTCTTTCTCTATTAGGGCTGCGCGATCACTCGCCTCTGCATTTTGTAACTGTGTAAATATATTTTTTGATTTTCTTAATTCAGTTTTTTTTAGCTTATTAGTAGATATGATTGATTCTTTTAATTCTTTATCTACTTCACCAAACAGATCTACTTCTGGTGCTTTGTTCTCTTTGTCTTTAATGGTCATTTGTTAACCCTTCTTTATCTAATATCATCTCAACCCATGTATCCAAAACATATCTACATCTATGCATTCAATAGCATAATGTAGTCGGGCATAAAATTTAGTTCACTCTGGCTCATGATTTAATATTTTCCAAAACAATGAGGTATGATCGGCCTCGATATCAGCAATAGAATCTAATTTAAAGAACTTTGGATATTTCCATTTAAAAGATACAAATTCCTCCGTGATTAAATATTCAAAAGGTCCAAATAAACCTTCATTCCAGGCATTAGCAAGTGCAAAATGGTTATACTCAGATTCATCCTCTATCTCGTAATACCTATGGCTTGATATCCTCTGAGAAGGATCTTCGGAGAATGTGAGATCAAAAAAACCATGGAGATTTTTAGGAGTTTTGTCCGTAAAGGCTCCGCAAGCCTCAGAAATTAATCCCCCACCAAAATAATCTTCAATGGTGTTCTCCCTGCTAAAATAAGCAAGAAAAGCTTTATCAACCCTTGGTCTGTTGAGAAGTTTAAAGTGTAAGACTCCATTTTGATCACTAGCAACTATATTCGGACCATTTCTATCATCAAGATACTGAGTGCCAGCATTTAAAATTTTTTTAAACTCATGGGGATAAAAAATTTGACCAATCTTTAACATTTTTTTTATTCCTGCTCTTTGCTTCGGTACGTTCAGTCTTTCGTCTGATTGGGTGCCCGCATTAACATCTCCTCTTCCTCTCCTATAGCAAAATACAAAATCAAGCATGTTAAAAATTTTAGTAAAAATTTCAACTTGTAAATTATAAATTTGGAAAGTATCAAGTTCATTGTTCAGATATGCTTTAATCTCGATGTCTGGTTCAAGTTCCAAACCCATCCCCCCTACATAGTAATACGCTTCATATAAGTTACGAAACGGATCGAATGGAAGCATTTTCCAATTTTTATTATCAATCTGGAACTCTAAATCGAGTATGCCAACAAGGTATCCACTAACCATCGATGGGGCAAACTCAACTTCATGCAAAAAATTGCATTGATTATCAAAAGATTTAATAACATCCTCCTTAGCTATATATAAGCCACGTGAAAATGCTAAAAAAGTCATTACTTGAATCAAATCTTTTGGCGTAACTTCAACATTTAGTTTTTTAAGCTCTTTGAGTTCGCTTGACTGCAAAGATTCAAGCCTAACTTTTGCCAAGGACATAAGTTCTTTGTTTATATGCCGTTTTTGTATTTTTATGGCTTCCTTCTTTATCAGGGCTGCGCGATCACTTTCTAATTTTCTTAATTCAGTTTTTTTTAGCTTATTAGTAGATATGATTGATTCTTTTAATTCTTTATCTACTTCACCAAACAGATCTACTTCTGGTGCTTTGTTCTCTTTGTCTTTAATGGTCATTTGTTAACTCTTCTTTATCTAATGTCATCTCAACACGCGTCTGCAAAAAATGTCTCCACAGCCTTTGAGAAAAGTTCTTGAGCCCGTCATCAAAAATAGTGAAATACGGGGGATAAGACCATTCAAAATCAATACCATCATCCGTGAAATCATAATCAAGATCCTCATACCATCCATCAAAAGAATAGATTGATTCTTCATAAAATGAATACACATCATTAAAGTAATCAGAGTCCTTTAACCTATGAACGCTTCCTAAAGATTTTTTGTATCTCCACTTTTTTTGATCTTCAAATGTTATTCCACCCAATGGACCAGTGAAAACATCAATATAACAGCCCTCTAACAACAAGAGCTCATAAAATTCTTCATGCCAATGCAATGCTTCTTTTGAAAATTGTAATTCTTCTTTATTTCCTTTTGGAAAAACTGGATATTTCCATAAAAAATTTATAAAGCCTTGGTCTTTTTTTAGCAAACCCTTAGATGGCTTAATGTGCGAAATTATTTCAATATTTGGGATCAAAATATTCTGAACATTGTTTTCTATAAACTTAAATACATCCCACATTCTTTTTTCTTCTTTGTCCTCTTCAACTAATTCATGCTGATTCTTTTTTTTATATGTCATTGGTCAAGCTAAATAAACGTTTAATAGTCATAAAAAGTGTGATGCAGTTCAGACTCCAATTCTTGCCAAGCTAGAATGTCCCAAGCCTCTCTTTCAAACTGTTCTTTAATTGTAATAACATTGTTAGTAATAGTAACTTTAGGAAATATCTCTTCAAGATACCTTAAAATATTACTAATACATTGATCGTAATGCTCACAACACTGAGCTAGTGTCCCCCACTCAAGATCTTTTCTTCCAGGGTAAATTAAATCCTGTTCTGTCAATGTGCCAAGTATTTCTTCGAATAGGGGAAGACGGCATTCAATATGTGAGGTCTTAGAGGTGAGATTGACAAATTGCGATTTAATATTAGCTAAAAAGAAACCAGAATCAAGAGATCTGCCCCAAGATAAATAAATTTTCACTTGCTCAATTGCGTTATTAAAATCTCTTTTTTCTAAAGAAATTCTACTTTCCTCATGAATTTCTAGAATTTTTTGCTTCTGAAATTTTTCTTTTAAAATCTCCTTTTGCTCCATTTCTTTTCTAAAGCTTTGGTCCACCTCACCAAACAGATCTACTTCTGGTGCTTTAATCTCTTTGTCTTTATTGGTCATTTCATGTTTTCTATTTTGGATCTCTTTAATCTATGTTCTCTATGCATATCCATTGAACTTAATATTCTTTTTAGCGAAAATCTATTTAAGTCAAAAATTATAATTGAATTTTTGATGACAATAGCTCGTCAGCAAGCAAGGAGCCAAAATCTTTTTTATAAGCTTTTTTTCTATAAGCTGCTTCAAATAGATCATCTTCATTATCGTCAGCTGCCATCCCCCTCACAAACCTTCCTAATGAACTTTTTTTAATTTCATCACTAAATAGTGGCAGCGTTATAAGTATTACTCCTTGTGCAAGCGCGAGAAGTTGCCCGCTAGTGGTGGTCAAAAATATGATTCTTCCTTTAGAATCTGAGGACTTATGCCAGGACAAGTTTAGATGTTTAAACGAATGTAAAAATTGAGGAGCATATGCTGCAGGTTTGTCTTGTGATTTAATTTTTACACTCGATAGAATATGCGCAATAGGTACAAAATCATTACCGTATCTAAAAGTATATTTCATACCTTTAAATTTAATTAGACACTGATCATCATCTAAAAAAGTTAAGGTAAAAGTTGGGTGCTCTTTTAAGACAGCTTGAGTTCGACAATCTTTAATAAAACGAGTTAATTTACCATTATCAATCACACAATCTATATAAATTCGTGCCTCTGTATATGTAAGCAAATTACTATTTTTGCAGCGGCCATCATTAAAAATGACCAAGCGATAGGAGTCTGTAGCTATTATATTGATGCCATCATTCAATGCAGAGCTTTTGGCAATACCAATTCCTCGCAAGCATTCTCTCGTGTCTCCATCGTTAATAAAGTATGAGGCTTTACCCATCATTTCTGCGTCGATGGTCATTGTCTTATTTAATAGTTTTTTGTTAGTCATAAATGCATAACCCAGTAAATTTTGCCCTCTCATCGCAAAGGATTGTAATTATCTGAATCATCATGGGTGGTTGTGAGAAAAATTTCATGATCTTTATAACAATCTGCTAAATGAACAACAAATTCTTTATCGTGTTTAAATAAATATTCGAACTTGTCGAGGACAAACTCGTCAGGATGTGTGAGATTAATATGATTGGTATATGTAAAATAAATTTTTGCGATAATTTTAGTATCTGATTTAGTATGTGCTATGAATATATCCTCGTCGGCAAGGTGAATAGCCCATGGATCTCTATAAACTGCAGCTAAAAAGACTTCTTTGTCGAATTTGAGTCCATAGCTTGCCCAATATAAAGAACTCCCATCATTATTTACAGCAACTAAGACAACTTCTTTGTCGGCTTTGAGTTGATCGCTGGCATATTCAAGAGCAAGCCCATAATTATTTACAGCAGCTAAGACAACTTCTTTGTCGGCTTTGAGTTGATCGCTGGCATAACGAAGAGCAAAACCATCTTGATTTACAGCAGCTAACATGACTTCTTTATTATTTTTAAATCGCTTGCCAGCAATTCCTAAAGCGGCAAAGGTCGAAGACACTGCAGCCAAAACAATATCTTGGTCAGACTTGTAATCAGGAATAATTAAATCTTTTTTGGCAATTTTCTGAGATTTCTCTATGTGTTGTTGTTTATCTTTAGCCTGAGAAAAAATATCATTGCCTAAGGAAGCGAGGTTAGCATATTGAAGAGCTGACCCATCTTGACGCACTGCTTCAAAAATTATATTTCTATCAGCACAGATTTCAACGTTGGCATATTCAAGAGCAAGCCCATTATTATTTACAGCAGCTAAAACAACGTCTTTGTCGGCTTGAAGTTTTTTGCTAGCATATTCAAGATTCATACCATTTGTCTTAACTGCAGCAAGAATAATATCTTTATCATTTTTTAGAGCAGCACTAACGTGCTCAAGAACCTGACGTTTATCTTGGATGAGAGCAAGAGCAAAATCTTTATTTTTGATCATGAATCTAACTCTCTGTGGAGACTCTCTGTGGAGATTCTAATAACATCTCCAAAGGGGAATTCACTTGTTTCTAAGCCATCCTTGCAGACAATCCACATGGTTGGTGCTGGCGAGTCTTTCGGGAAATCACCATAACCATCTGTTAAGTAAATCAAAGCTTTATTGCTATGGAAGTGATCGGAATGTTTTTCAATGTATTCAAAAAATGGTACAAATGAAGTTCCACCTCTTCCAAAAATTTTGGGCGCTTCTTCAGCGGACGCTATGTCAAAGGGGCCAAATAAATCACAATCAGCATAAAATAACTCACACTTAACGTGTGGATAGGATCGAAGAATTCCCTTTAATTCTCCCATAAATTGTTCTAATAATTTGTTAGAAACTGAGCCGCTGGTATCGATGCAAACTGAAACATTTACAGATTCAGACTCTAGTCCCTCTAAGTAGAGTCCTCTGTAAAAAAAACGCCTGTCATACTCATCAAAATCTGATGGAGTTTTTGCAGTGAATTTCCATAAAGCTATTCGCCAATCTATCTCTGGCTCTAAAATCGTTCCTATTTCTGCCTCCATGCCACTTGGTATAGAGCCATGATCTTTATTCAGCTCAGCAGTTTTTTGCAGCACTTGAATGCTATCTTTCCAATAAGTCTCTATTTCTAATTGTTCCTCATTTCCTATTGGCTCTCGTTGGTTAGGGCCTGCTTCTAATAAATCAGCATATTTGAGCTTAAGCAATTTAATTTTTTTTGGATTTTTTAAAAGCTGCTCATAGACATACTCAACAGATTTTTTTTTGTATGCTCTATCT
>Ga0209482_1002879_pt1 | contig 10311 bp, 12 predicted proteins | sample CoawatmetaG10DNA_FD_187512 | JGI IMG/M metagenome (GOLD analysis project Ga0209482, IMG submission 187512) | Marine microbial communities from the West Antarctic Peninsula - Coastal water metaG104-DNA (SPAdes) (version 2) | ecosystem: Environmental > Aquatic > Marine > Coastal ... | reverse complement strand
ACGTACGATAGCTGAATGCGATATCTGTGGGTTTCGCTTTAAGTTAAAAGAGTTGCGCAATATCGTAACAAACGGTAACGATACTAACATAAAGGCATGTCGTGAGTGCTGGAGCGGAGATCACCCTCAGAATAGGCTGGGGAAATTCCCAGTCAACGACCCGCAGGCGGTACGCGACCCACGTCCTGACTTTGCTGGGTACGATAGCAGCAGAAACTTTCAGTGGGGGTGGAACCCAGTGGGTGGCGGGAACAACATTTACGGGCTAACCGTTAACAAATTGGAATTAACCGCCTCAGTAGGCGATGTAACTGTAACGACCACGTAGGAGATATATCATGGCTAAGAAACTGAACAAAGGTTTGACAGCATTAAAAAAAGAAAGACCTGACGTTGTTGCAGACATGGGCTTTAAAAAAGGTGGCATGAAGAAAAAAGGCTTTGCTGCAGGCGGGAAGATCAGGATACGTGGCACAGGTGCTGCGACTAAAGGGCTGTTTGCAAGAGGACCGATGGGGTAAACCATGAATTACGCTACGCTCAAAACTAATATCGAGGACATCTGTGAAACATCTTTCACCGCTGACCAACTTGCTATGTTTACGCAGCAGGCGGAAGAGAAAATCCTGCAGACGGTGGACATTCCAGCGTTACGTAAATTAGATGACGGGCCTTTGTCGGGTACAAACAAACTCTACACATTACCCACCGATTATTTGTACACATACAGTATAGCTATCGTAAACAGTAGCACACATACATTTTTGTTAAACAAAGACGTTAACTTTTTACATGAGGCGTACCCTATCAATACTAGCGCTCACCACGGTGTACCTAAGTTTTACGCTCAGTACAGCGAAACACAGATTCAGTTAGTGCCTACACCCAATGCAAACTACGAAATTGAACATATATACGGGTATTATCCCACGTCTATTGTCACTGGCAGTACGTCTTGGTTGGGCGATAACGCCAGTGCGGCGTTGCTTAACGGAGCGTTGTTAGAAGCTATACGGTTCCAAAAAGGCGAGCCTGACGTAGTTGCAAATTACGAAAAGTTGTATTTGCAGGCTATTACGCTGTTGATAGAGTTCGGTAACGGGAAACTACGTAGAGATGCGTATCGTTCGGGACAGGCACGCATACCCGTACCTAGTGTGCCAATAGCTCAAGGCGGAGTGTAATAGATGGCCTTTACTGGGAACTACACATGCACGTCTTTCAAAGTCGCTCTACTAGATGGAGAAATGGATTTCAGTGCGGATACCAGTCAGACGTTCAAAGCGGCTCTGTACACCTCTGATGCTACGTTAGACGCAACTACGACTGTGTATAGCACTACCAACGAAGCGTCCGGTACTGGGTATACGGCTGGAGGTAACACGTTAACCGTAGCTACAAGACCAACAAGTGACACGGCTACAGGTGGAACTGTTGCGTACATAGACTTCAGCGACACAACTTGGACAAATTCTTCTATAACTGCCCGTGGAGCGTTGATATACAGCGCTGGCGGCACGAACCCTGCGGTAGCAGTGCTTGATTTTGGCGCAGACAAGGTAACTGTAAATCAACCATTTAAAATTGTTTTTCCCCTGTCAGGGGCCACAACTGCTATAATTCGCATCGGATAAAGGTGAACTACAATGAGTACATTTGAAAATGACCTACGGCTTGAAGAAATTGGCACCGGTGAACGAGCCGGTACTTGGGGCACCGCAACCAACGTAAACCTCGAACTTATTGCCAACGCCCTTAGTTACAGCGCCACTGGGGAAGCCATAGCCAACGCTTCCACGCATACGATTACAATGGCAGACGGCGCGGCAGACGAGTTTAGGTCTTTTTACTTAAAATGCACTGGGGGCGGACAGGCTTGTACGGTCACACTCGCACCTAACACCTTATCTAAAGTCTGGATGATCGAGAACACCACTTCCGCTACGTTGACGTTTACTCAAGGCTCTGGGGCTAACGTAGCCATACTTGCAGGCCAAGTTAAAGTAATCGGTACTGATGGCGGAGGGTCAACCGCTGTGGTTCACGACCTCATGCAGGACTTAGCTGTACCTGACTTGTTTGTAGACGACGACCTCACCATGCAGTCAGACGGCGCGGTGCTTGGTTTCGGGGAAAATAAAGACGTAACGCTTACACACGTACACAATACTGGCTTACTTCTTAACGCCGCTATGAAGGTACAGTTTAGAGATGCCGCTATCTTTATTGGTTCAAGCGGTGCAGACGTATTAGACATTGCGTCAGATGGAGTCATAAATCTCACTGCCACAACAGATGTAGTAATACCCGCCAACGTTGGACTAACCTTCGGCACTGGTGAGAAGATAGAAGGTGACAGCACTGACCTGACTATAACATCAGGAGCTAAAATTAACCTAACCGCTACTTCAGATATAGTTGTCCCTGCTGATGTGGGCATTACTTTCGGAACCGGCGAGAAGATTGAAGGCGATAACACTGACCTAACGGTGACCTCTGGAGCAGACATCAACCTTACTGCAACCGCAGACGTTAACATACCATCAGGTGTAGGTCTTACTTTTGGTGATGATGGCGAGAAGATAGAGGGTGACGGTACAGACCTCACTATCTCAGGCAACAACATTAACTTGACTGCTGTAGCGGATATAATTGTCCCTGCTGACGTGGGTATCACCTTTGGAACTGGCGAGAAGATTGAAGGCGATAACACTGACCTGACTATAACTTCTGGGGCAGACATCAACCTTACTGCAACTGCAGACATTAACATTCCCGCTGACGTTGGATTAACTTTTGGTGACGACGGCGAAAAGATAGAAGGTGACGGTACAGACCTCACTATTGCAGGGAACAACATTAATCTCACCGCTGTAGCAGATGTAGTCATACCAGCCAACGTTGGGTTAACTTTTGGTACTGGCGAGAAGATTGAAGGTGACAGCACAGATTTAACAGTAACTTCTGGAGCTAAAATTAACTTAGCCGCTACCTCAGATGTACACTTAGCCAACAACATAGGCATGGTGTTCGGGGATGCAGGTGAGAAGATAGAGGGTGACGGCACTAACCTCGCAATCAACTCTTCAGGCGATGTAAATATCACTGCTACAACTGTTGACATCGATGGCAATTTGGAAGTCTCAGGCTCAATCACGTTGGGGTCTGGCGCAGTAATAGTTGAAGCCGAGTTAGAATTGTTAGACGGTATTACTCCCGGTACAGCAATCGCCACTAAAGTGGTTACTACCGACGCAAATATAGATACAACAGGACAAAGAAACCTTACCATCACGGGCGAGCTAGATGCTGCCACAGGTGACTTCTCAGGCATTGTAGATGTTGCGGGTGTACTAACTGTTTCTAACACCACTGCATCAAGTAGCTCAACTTCTGGCTCACTAATTGTTGGGGGTGGCTTGGGAGTCGCTGCTGATTTGTTTGTCGGGGATGACTTCGATGTGACGGGCGATGCTGTAATTGATGGCACAACCTTAGTAACAGGTGTTCTAACCACCACCGCCGCAACGATATTCAATGGTGGGTTTGCTAGTAATGCTAACTCTACAGTCGGTGGCACTCTTGGTGTGACAGGCGTAGTCACAGCCAACGCAGGTGTGGTTGTAGATAACTTTACGCTTGATGGAACTACTCTGGCTCTGAGTTCTGGTGATCTTACAATAGATGCAGCGGGAGACATTATTCTTGATGCGGATGGTGCTGAAATAATATTTAAAGATGCTGGCACACAAATAGGACGAATAAGAAATGTAAGTTCTGGAGAGTTTACGTTTCAATCAGATGTCTCAGATAAAGATATAGTTTTTAACGGAAATGATGGTGGTGCTACAGTCACCGCCCTTACCCTTGATATGTCTGACGGTGGCAGTGCTTATTTTAACCATGACATTTTCTTAGACCAAGGCAGTGCTAAAATTAGGCTTGGCACAAGTTCAGATGTTTTATTTTTTGCTAATGGGAGCGATGGGGTAATTGATGCTGCTGGTGATATTGTTCTTGATGCAGCAGGTAGAGACATAAAGTTTCAACAAGATGGCACACTTTACTTGTCTATTTTTAATGACGTGTCAAACAATGCGGTTTTCAATAGCATTATTTCTGACAAAGACATAGTTTTTACAGGCAACGATGGTGGCAGTGCTGTCACTGCCCTCACCCTTGATATGTCTGCTGCTGGTGCGGCTACGTTTAACTCTCACGTAACTGCTGGTGGTGAAGTAAGAACAACAAGTATAAATACCGCATCATCTACTGGCACACTTGTCATGTTCGGCGGGGCATCAAACAAAGGCGGGACCATCGAGTTATCAGGCGGTAACAATACTGGCTCAACTGGCTCTGGCATCGTGTTTAAAACTGGTGCATCAACAACAAACCCAGCTCAACGTATGGCAATTGATCTCAACGGCAATGTGGGGATTGGCGTTGCGCCGAGTAATCCACTGCATGTTGCTTCAAGTTTGGCCAATGGTGCTGTTTCTTTCTTTCACAATACTGACACGTCAAACGGACAGGGTATTCTTGTACGTGGAGGTGGGTCGAACAGTGGAAAGTACATTGCACAATTTCAAGACGCCGCTGCCAATGTACGTATGCAAATTTTTGCCGACGGCAAGGTCGGGATTGGAACTGCTTCACCGACGCAATTAATACAGATATCTGGCAATTCTTCATCTTCTGACGGCATATCTTATGTCGCAGAGAATACTAGGGGCGCTGGTGGCCCTGCTGGTCTAATAATGAAATCGGAACATGGCGATTGGAAAATGATAACCTCTCAAACGGTTGCCGACGCCCTTGAGTTTATTGACGGTGGATCAACTGACGTAACGAGGATGTTAATTGATAGTTCTGGTAACTTGATTGTGGGTGAAGCCTCCGCAAGTGCCGTAACCAACGGCCAAGGTGCTTATCTTGCTTCTAACGGGCAGCTTTACGCCTCATCTAGTAGTAGTCACTTTTTTAATAAACAAGCAGATGGTGACATTCTTTTCTTTCGTTCGGCGGGTGCTAGTGAAGGAGTAATTTCTATCTCTGGCAGTACAACTACTTACACCGGTTTTTCAGGGCGTCACGAAAGTTCTGGAATCCCTACTAACACACCTGTTGGTACAGTAGTCAGTACAATAGATGCGCTAGATGTTTACCCTGACAGAACTACTGACACAGATGGCAATGCAATAGACCACCTTAAAGCAGGGCAAACAAGAGCCGACCACGCAAAAGTAAAGGTATCTGATACATCAGGTGATGCTTGTGTGTATGGGGTAGTTGCTAATTTTAATGACGATGGAAAACTTATCGTCACATCTGTTGGAATTGGCTCCGTTAGAGTAACGGGTGCTTGTAGCAAAGGTGACCTGCTTGAGAGCAATGGTGATGGCACAGCTATAGTGCAATCAGATGATATTGTACGCAGCAAAACACTAGGAAAAGTAACAATAGGTAATAGCAACACAGGTGTAAAACTTGTGTCTTGCGTTATGTATTGCGGATAGAAGGAGAAACAAACAATGGCAGTTACACACACATGGTCACTAACTGACCAATTAGACACTAGAACACAGGACGGGCTTTCTGAAGTCGTATTCTCTGTGGTATGGAGACTTAACTCAGAAGAAACTGTAAGTGGTAAAACCTACTCAACTTCCTCTGGAAACCAAATTGGTTTAAACACTAATAACCTTGACCCAACAACCTACACTGCATTTGCAGACTTGACAGAAACTCAGGTTGTTGGTTGGGCTAAAGCTCAAATTGACGCCAGTGCCGCTAAAGGACAAGGTGTTGTCTGTGCGGAATGGGAAGCAGGACATAATCGCAATATTGCAAAACAAATCAATCCACCAACCGTTGTAAAAAAAGCACCTTGGTAGAAAGATAAGGATAAAACAATGGCAACAACATTTACATGGTCCATCAGAGGACTAGAACGATATACAAGCAACGATGGCATTGAACACGCTGATTGGCTTTGTAGTGCATCTGAAACCGTGGGTACTGGAGACGATGCAGTTACTCATGTAGCTAGGCTGAGTGGCAAGACACATCACACACCAGACCCAAGTGCATCTGACTTTATTGCTTATGCGTCTGTTACAGAAGCTAATGTGTTGGGTTGGGTTCAAGCAGTTGTCAGTAAGTCTGACACTGAGACCAAACTGCAAGCTATGCTAGACGAAAAGAAAGCACCAACCACTGCCACGGGTGTTCCGTGGTAACAAACTAAAAGGAGATCACAATGGCTGAGAAAAAAACAAACACCATTACGATCAATGACGTAGACTACACTGAAGACCAACTAAATGACACCCAGAAGGTAATGGTGAACCACGTTGCTGATTTAGATCGCAAAATTGGCTCTGCTAATTTTAACATCGACCAGCTAAAAATGGGACGCATGGCATTTATGAACACGCTGACCGCATCGCTAGAAGCTCCTGCAGAAGAAGCCGCAGAGTAATGGAAATGGACGCGCTTTGGAATGTAGCACTGACAGCAGGTTTAGGGTTCATCGTATGGTGGGCAAAAAATCAGCACGACGAACTAAAGCGCGTCCAAATACTTGTAAACAGGACGCGGGAAGAACTGGCAAAAGAGTACAGCACGAAAGTTGAGAGCAACGCGTCCATAGATCGGTTAATAACTCGGTTAGATGCTCTTGATGCAAAAATGGACAGGATGTTAGAACGATAAAGTAAAAAGGCTCCTGCCTATGATTGACCCAATTTCTGCAATAACGCTTGCTACAAGCGCCTACAAAGGCATAAAAAAAGCCGTAGAAGTAGGCAAGGAAATTAGTAGTTTTACTGGCGCTATCTCTCAGTTTGCCAAAGCATCTAGTGACATAGACTTTCTTGAACAGAAATCAAAAAAACCTCCACTTTATAAGATGTTTTCTGACACACAGTCGAACGCTTTAGAAATTTGGACGCAAAAACAAAAACTTAAAGAAATGCGCGAGGAATTAAAAACTCATATATCTTGGACCTATGGCCCCAGTGCTTGGCGTGAAATCGTGGCGATTGAGGCCCAACAGAGGAAAGAACAAAGGGATTTGGTTTATGCAAAACAAGAGGCTATAGAAAACTTAATTAATGCTGTAGTTATCACCATAATTTGTGTGACTGGCCTTGGTATAGCAGTGGGGGCTATATATTTTATAGGCAAGCAACAGGGCAAATGGTGAGTGCGATTTCGAGATAATAGAAAATATTTTGTAGTTTACGGAAATGATGGTAAAGTAGTAATTATAACTACCAGTAAAAAAACTGCTTTAAGGTACTATAAGGAACCGAAATGACAGAGTTTGAAAAAGCTGACACAAACGGAAGCGGTGTTATAGAGCCGACAGAGTGGGCGTTGTTAGAGCTAGAGGATCGTCGCAGGCGTATTGACGACGAAGACCTGAAACGCAATGCAGAAAGACGTTTTACAGGCTTTGCCTTGGCTGGAATGTTGATCTACCCGTTTATCATCTTACTTGCTTCTGTGCTAGGTTTTGACAAAGCTGCCACGCTTATTACTGATATTGCATCCGTTTATGTTATCGCAGCCAGCGGGGTTGTTGCAGCCTTCATGGGGTTTAATGCATATTCTGCGAAGGCCGATAAGAAGGCTTCTATAAACTATGAGGACAGGAGTGTAACGAAATGAGTATACTTAGCGCTTTAATAGGGCCAGCTACAGAGCTTGCTGGTAAGTTCATACAGGATAAAGACAAAGCTGCGGAATTAGCCCATAACCTTAGTACAATGGCCGACAGACACGCGCAGGAGGCGATGTTAGCGCAGATAGAGGTCAACAAAACTGAAGCCGCTGGAAATTGGTTTCAGGCGTCTTGGCGTCCTCTCTGTGGTTACGTTTGTGTTCTGGGGTTGATGGTCAACTTCCTTATCTCTCCAATTTGCGCTGGATTTGGGTTTATAATCCCACAAGCTGAGATGTCTGTGATGATGCCAATTCTAACAGGAATGCTTGGTTTGGCTGGAATGCGAAGTTTTGAGAAGGTGAAAAAGGTAAGTAAATAGTGTGGGTATTGGTGTGGATACAGTTGATTACGGGGATGCCATTAGAATACTATCAATTAGACAGCTTTGATAGTAAGACGGTATGTGAACAGTATAGGCAAAGGGCAGAAATTTTAGTCACACACACTAACATGACTGTTGTTTGTTTAAGCGTAAGGATACAAAAATGACTTTTAAACTAAGTACACGCAGCCTAGATAGGCTTATTGGCGTAGACCCACGGTTAGCTGCCGTAGTTAAAGCTGCTATCCATACTACTAAAGTAGACTTTGGCGTGATTTGCGGCATGAGAACTCTGGAAGAACAGAAAGACCTTGTTGCCAAAGGTGCCTCACAGACGATGAAATCTAAGCACCTTCAAGGGTATGCGGTTGACCTAATGGCGTACTGCGGAAAACGAGCCAGTTGGGAACTCAATCTTTATGATGATATTGCGGATGCAATGGCCGTTGCTGCAAAAGACGTAGACGTGCCCATCAGGTGGGGAGCAAGCTGGACGGTGCCAAATATAGCTTACTTTGAGGGCACCATGGAAGATGCCATGAACAGCTACATTGACGAACGTAGAACTCAAGGTCGCAGACCATTCATAGACGGCCCACATTTTGAACTGATGGTGTAACATGCCCCTTAAAAAAATCCTGTTAAAAGCCGGTGTTAACCGCGAGAATACTAGATACACCAGCGAAGGTGGTTGGTACGAGTGCAATAACGTCCGTTTTAGGCAGGGCACCCCTGAAAAGATTGGCGGCTGGACACGACTAAACACTGTAAAGTTTCTAGGTGTTGCACGGTCTCTCTGGAACTGGATTACGCTAGGGGGGCAGAACCTTATCGGCGTGGGCACTAATATAAAATTTTACATTGAAAACGGCGGTACATTTAACGACATAACTCCGCTTAGAAGCACAACCAGTGCAGGTGAGGTTACGTTTAGTGCATCTGTTACTACGTTAAGTGCAGCGATTACTTCTACGACCGCAACTACTATCCCAATCACAGACGCCACAGGGTTTCCTTTGGTAGGACTGATCTTGATTGATAGCGAAGTTATATCTTACACAGGCATTACTGATAACACCTTAACAGGCTGCTCTCGCGGAGCGGCTAAACTCGTCAATGACGTGGCTACTAACACTACAGCGGCTACACATAGCAATAGCGCAGGTGTAACTTGTTTTACTATCCTAGTTAGTGACGCTAATAACGGAGCTACGGCTGGCGATTTTGTAACTTTCACTGATGCCGCACCCATGGGCGGTAACTTTACCGCTGCTGTATTAAACTTAGAGTACGAAATACTGACTCTTGAAGGCAGCAATAAATACACGGTATTAGCAAGAAGTTTTAGCAATACCACAATCGCGTTTAGCAATGTGGCGTCTACATCGGCTGATACGGGCAATGGGGGCAGTTCAACCGTGGGGGCGTACCAACTTAACGTCGGCGTAGCTACAGCTTCAGAGGTATCAGATTGGGGCGCAGGGGGTTGGGGCGCAGGTTTGTTTGGGGCTGGTGTGACTAGCCAAGAAATATTGCGTATATGGTCCCAGCAAAACTTTGGCGAAGACTTAATATTCGGACCTCGTGGCGGTCGTATATACTACTGGGCAGCTACAGATGACTTGCGTACTAGAGCAGTAGAGTTATCGGGGTCAAACGTACCTGTAATACAAAACCTTATTCTCGTGTCGGATATTAACCGTTTTGTGTTTTGTTTCGGCGCTAATCCGTTGGGTTCAGCCGCTCGAGACCCTATGTTAATTCGCTGGTCCGACCAAGAAAACGCTGAAAATTGGACTCCAGATGCAACGAACCAAGCGGGTAGTTTGCGACTGTCCCGAGGCACAGAAATTGTAGCCGCTTCTCAGGCGCGACAGGAAGTTTTGGTGTGGACTGACTCGTCCCTGTATTCCCTGCAGTATGTAGGTGCAGAATCTGGAGTGTGGGCCGCTACGTTAGTCGGTGAGCAGTCGTCTATAGCCTCTCAAAACGCGGTGGCATACGCTAACGGTGTTGCTTACTGGATGGGCAAAGATAAGTTTTATAAATACGATGGACGTACGCAGCCATTACCCTGTGATTTACGTAAATACGTGTTTAGCGATTTTAACCCAGAACAGTTTGACCAAGTGTTTTCGGGCAACAACGAGGCATTTAACGAAGTGTGGTGGTTCTATTGTTCTGCGGGTGTGGATACTGCGGACAGCTACGTAGTTTACAACTATGTCGATAACATATGGTATTATGGGTCTATGGC
>Ga0209482_1002876_pt1 | contig 10315 bp, 10 predicted proteins | sample CoawatmetaG10DNA_FD_187512 | JGI IMG/M metagenome (GOLD analysis project Ga0209482, IMG submission 187512) | Marine microbial communities from the West Antarctic Peninsula - Coastal water metaG104-DNA (SPAdes) (version 2) | ecosystem: Environmental > Aquatic > Marine > Coastal ... | reverse complement strand
CACATAGCTGTTATTTAAAATTTTAATTTTAACGTATGCCACTTATAACCTTAGACAATATTTCTCTTAGATTTTCTGAAAAAGTTATCTTAGATGAAATTAATGCAACTATCCTTAAAGGCGATAAAATAGGCTTAATTGGTCGAAATGGTGAAGGGAAATCAAGCTTTTTAAAGGTTTTAGCAGGACTTATTCATGCTGATGATGGTAATTTAAAAGTTAAAAATAGTACTAGAATAAGTTACTTAGAGCAACAACCTCCCGAAGATAATGATTATTCGCTATTTAATATTGTCGCTCGAGGTCTTGGTGAAACTGGAAAATTACTTGCTGACTATCATGACTCATTACAAGTCGGCGATATTGAAACAAGTGCTCAAATGCAGGATGTAATAGAAAGTAAAGATTTATGGCACTATTTACATCAAATTGAAACAATTTTAAATCGATTTAAATTAGAGCCAAAAGCTAAACTTTCAACACTTTCTGGTGGCTGGAAAAGAAGAGTAATGCTTGCCAAGGCAATTGTTCAAGAGCCAGAACTTCTCTTACTTGATGAGCCAACAAACCATATGGATATTACTGCAATTCTTGATTTAGAGAAAATGCTAAAAGACTTCCATGGAACGCTAATACTTATTAGTCATGATCGATCATTTGTAAACGGTATTGTTAATAAAATTTTTGATCTTGATCGTGGGAAACTATCAATATTTGACTGTGGTTATTTAGACTATTTAAAGAGGAAAGAAAACCTACTTAATAGTGAAGAGCTTGAAAATGCACGCTTTAATAAAAAACTTGCTCAAGAAGAAACCTGGATTCGCCAAGGAATTAAAGCAAGGCGAACAAGAAATGAAGGTCGCGTCAGAGCTCTTCAGGATATGCGGAAACAATTTGTAAATAAACGCAAACATCAAGGTCAAGTTAGAATTCATGCCTTAGAAGATGAGAGGCGAGTTTCTAAGCTAGTTTTTGAAGTAAAGAATATAAGTTACAAAATTGGTCAACTTGAGCTCGTAAAGCTATTCTCTCTTTTAGTCTTAAAAGGAGAAAAGATAGGGATTATAGGAGGTAACGGATCAGGAAAATCTACCTTAATTAAACTTCTTCTCGGTGAACTTACTCCAGATGAAGGAAGTATTAGACGCTCAAAAACTATTCAGCTTGCTTACTTTGATCAAATGAGAGAATCACTTAATCCCAATATGAAAGCTATGGATTTTGTGTCTGGAGGTAAAGACTTCATAGATATTAATGGGAAAAGTAAACACGTAATTGGCTATATGCGACAGTTTTTATTCACAGGAAAACAGGCGATGGCTCCGATTAAGATGTTTTCTGGTGGTGAAAAGAATCGATTAATGCTAGCTAAAATCCTATCTCAACCTGCTAATCTTTTAGTTCTTGATGAGCCAACCAACGATTTAGATGTCGAAACGCTTGAATTATTAGAAGAGATGTTAGTCGACTATGCTGGAACATTATTACTTATCTCGCATGATAGAACTTTTTTAAATAATATTGTAAGCTCAACAATTGTTATGGAGGGTGATGCCATTATTGAGCAGTATGTTGGTGGTTATGATGACTATATCCTACAAAAAAATGAAAAAATAAATACTAAACCTAAAAAAGATATAGAACTTAAATCTAAATCTAAAAAAATATCACAAAAGCTTTCATTCAATGATCAGCAACTATTAAAATTATTACCTGAAAAGATTGAAGATCTTGAAAATGAAATTTCAATGTCTCAAAAATTTCTATCAGATCCTGATTTTTATCAAAATCCAGATGCACAGAACTTGACAATTAAATTGAGCTCTATGGAAAAAGAAGTGAGATTACTATATGAAAAATGGAGTGAATTGGACAATGGAAACTAATTCCATACCTCTGATCGTCGATCTAGATCACACATTAATAGATACAGACTTATTATTCTTATCGTCTTTAGGGGTGCTAAGAAAAAGTCCATGGCTTATTGCACATTATTTTTTTTGGCTTTGGAAGGGAAAAGGATATTTAAAAGATCAATTGGTGAGGAGATTTGAAATTAATATTCCAGAGTTGCCATACAATGATAACGTTATAAGTTACATAATGAAGCGAAAAAAAGAAGGCTCAAAAATAGTACTCGCTACTGCATCACATAAAAATTATGCTTTTGCGGTTGCTAAACACCTTAAGATTTTTGATGATGTAATGGCAAGTAATAAAGACTTTAACTTATCCAGTCATAATAAAGCAATTACCTTAATTAACCGCTTTGGTGAGAAAAAATTTGATTATATGGGGGATCATATGAGAGACATTCCAGTATGGGAAGCATCCAGGCTATCAATTATTGTAAATGCTACAAATAGAATAGTAATCAGTACACAACATTTGAACACTCTAGTGATATCTAGTAAAATTTAAACACCATCTAGGAGTAAAGACAATCCTGAGAATCCAAAATAAATCATAAATGTTGCTAAAGTAACCCACGTAGCTATTTTAGATAACGCAAGCTTCTTTCCCATAATTCTAGTATTAAACTTCCAAATAATATAACTCGCTATTAGAGCGGCAGCTAGGGGAACTATTATTACCATAATCTAAATTATTTTTTAAATGATTCTTTTATTTTAGTCGCTAATTTAGAGTTGATACCTACTACTTTTTGTAACTCATCAATACTTGCATTTTGCACTTCTTGCAGTCCTCCAAAATAGTTTAAAAGAGAGCTACGTTTTTTTATACCAACCCCCTCAATTAACTCTAAAGATGAAGAAGTGCGTTTTTTTGCTCTTTTTTGACGATGATTTTTTATAGCAAACCTATGAGATTCATCTCTAATATGGTTAATTAAAAGGAGTGCTGGATCATAGGGAGGGAGTGTTATTTTTTTAACTTTTTCATCTTCAATAATAATGAGAGTTTCTAGGCCTGCTTTTCTTCCCTCACCCTTAGCAACTCCAACTAACATAACTGAGTCTATACCAATTGAGTTCATGACCATTATTGCTTGGTTAAGTTGACCTAGCCCACCATCAATAAAAACTATATCAGGCATAGTTTTTTTTGAATCAAGAAGACGTGAATATCTTCGATGAACTGCCTGTTTAATTGCAGCATAATCATCACCAGGTGTTATGTCTTTAATGTTGAATTGCCTATAACTACTAACTTTAGGGAGTCCCATTTCAAATACTACGCATGAAGCAGTTGTTGCCTCTCCCATTGTATGGCTTATATCAAAGCACTCCATAACCTTTGGAACAGTTTTTAATGCTAATATTTTTTGAATTCCCTCAAGTTGTTTTTTCTTAGTAAATCTTAAAAGCAAGTACTGCTTTAAATTTTCTTTAACATTTAGATTTGCCATTTCAAGAAAATGTTTTTTGTCCACTCTTGGAGATTGAATAAGCTTCGAAGATAACCCCAACTCCAATAAAGTCTTGTCTTGTAATTTATGGCTTATTACTATTTCTTTAGGTGTTTTAGTGCCCAAATAATACAATGGCAAAAATGCACTTAACACTTCCTCACAAGAATCATTTTTTGCATTTTTTGGAAAGAAAGTTTCACTTCCAACTTGCTTCCCTCCCCTTACAAATACAACCTCGATGCAATGAGTATCGGCATCATTTGCAATACTGACAACGTCCATATCAGAGCTAAATTGGGAACCATGTCTCTCTTGAATTGTTCTCAAACCAATAAGCTGGTCCCTATATTTAGCAGCAGTCTCAAAATCAAGTTCAATAGAAGCATCTTTCATTTTTTGAGAAACTTGGTTTAAAAGCTTACTCGCTTTACCATTCAAAAAAAGTGAAACCATACCAACATCTTGCTCATACTTGTTATCCGAAATTTTTCCAACACAAGGAGCGCTACATAAGCCAATCTGATACTCTAAACAAGGTCGTGAACGAGCCCTATAAAAACTATTGGAGCATTGCCTTACTTTGAATATTTTTTTTAGGAGAGCTAGAGCTTCACGTGCAATATGTGAAGATGGGTATGGTCCAAAATAATGATAATTTTTATTTTTTTTGCCCCTGTACATTCCTAAGCGAGGATGAAGATCATTACTAAGATATATATATGGATAGCTTTTAGAGTCTTTTAAAAGTATATTAAATTTAGGTTTGAACTGCTTAATAAGCTCATTTTCAAGAAGAAGTGCTTGAGTTTCTGTTTTTGTAATGATAATAGAAAAATTATCAATATTTTTTTGAAGAAGCTGAGTTTTTGTATTATGATTTGAACCAATAAAATAATTTGAAACGCGATTTTTTAAATTTTTTGCTTTACCAACATAGATAACATTTCCTGACTTATCAAGCATTTTGTAGACACCGGGATCTTTAGTCAGGTTCTTAAGTTTTATTTTTATATTTTGGCTCTGCATTTCAATAATTTAATTCACAAATATAGTACAATAGCAAGATGAAATTTGTACCTAATATTTTAAAGGCTTTCCTGATCAATTTATGTTTTATCGGGATTATATTTGCCTCAGAATTATGCCCATCTATTTCACCTAAAATGGCTGAAGACACTCCATCAGAGCAGGTTAAAGCAATTATTAATGATGTTGTCTGCTCTTTTATAGAGTTACAGTCTGGTAATAATGGAACTTTAGCATCAACATTAAATCTCACAAAAAAGAAAATTCTTCCTTTTATTGATCTTGAATACAGTACTGAATTAGCTCTTGAAAATTACTGGGATCAGTTAGAATTAAATGAAAGAAAAATATTTGAGCGTGATATTAAGAATTCTCTGATTGATGATTATGTTGGTATATTGTCTGATTTAACTAGTTGGGAGGATATTGAAATATTAGTTAATGAGAATTATTATCAAAATGAAAATATTGCTAGAGTTAAAGTTTCAGTGCTTCTTAATAATGAAAACGCAAGTGCTTCAGTAACTCTTAAATTGATACGTAAAAATCGCTGGAAAATTTATGACTTAGAATATCAATCTATAAGTATTATTGATATTGAAAAAATGGGCTACAACTCAAAAATAAAACGGCAAGGCATAGAAAAACTAATTAAAAAAATGCTTAAAAGATCTTAGCAAATGTTTAAATTATTAATTAATGGAGGAATTCCTTTAAGTGGGAATATTAAAACTTCAGGCTCAAAAAATGCTACTTTACCTATCTTTTTTGCTTCAATTCTTGCTGATGGGCCTTTGAAATTATCGAATACACCTCAATTAAGTGATGTATCTACTACGCTTAGATTATTGATGGATATGGGTTCCAATTTTGTACTCGAAGAAGATGGTTCAATTTTTATTGACTCATCAAATCTAACAAAACTAACTGCGGAATATGAGCTTGTAAAAACAATGCGTGCTTCCATTTTAGCACTTGGTCCAATGCTTGCAAAATATAAAAAAGCTAAAATTTCATTACCTGGTGGATGTGCAATAGGAACTCGGCCCGTTAATCTTCATCTTGATGCTTTAGAAAAAATGGGTGCAACTATTGAAGTTAAAAATGGCTACATTTTTGTTAGTACTAAAGAACTTGTTGGAGCACAAATTAGTTTTGACTTAATTTCTGTAACAGCAACTGAAAACATAATTATGGCCGCAACTCTTGCTAAAGGTACTACTACTATAAACAATGCCGCACAAGAGCCTGAGGTGACTGATTTAATAAAATGTTTAAAGAAAATGGGTGCTATCATTTCAGGTGAAAATACCTCAACTCTTATTATTCAAGGTGTTGATAATCTTAATGGGGTCGATTACTCTATTTGCCCAGATCGGATCGAAGCGGGAACTTATCTAGTTGCAGCTGCAATAACTGGCGGTAAAATTGTTGTAAATAATATTGAACCAGACTCTATGCGTTGCGTTATTGGCAAACTTATTGAGACTGGTGCAGATATTCAAACAAATCAAAGTTCAATTAAACTAGATATGAAGGGAAAAAGACCTCAACCTGTTGATATTCGAACTAGCGCTTACCCAAATTTTCCAACGGATATGCAGGCCCAATTTATGGCACTTAACTCTATTGCTGAGGGAAGCAGCACTATTACAGAAACTATTTTTGAAAATCGTTTTATGCATGTTCCTGAGCTCAGTCGTATGGGAGCAAATCTTAAGCTTGAGGGTAACACTGTTGTGTGTAAAGGAGTAAAATTATTGAGTGGTGCCAATCTTATGGCAACAGATCTTAGGGCTTCTGCTAGTCTAGTATTGGCTGGTTTAGCTGCACAAGGAACAACAACTATTGAGCGAGTCTATCATCTTGATCGTGGTTATGAGATGATTGAAGAAAAATTTAAAATGCTGGGAGCAGATATAGAACGCGTTCAGCACTAAACTAATAATTTATATACTGACATGTTAACAATCGCACTTTCTAAAGGTCGAATATTAGACCAAACACTTCCTCTTCTTGAGAAAGCGGGTCTTTCTGTCTCCATAAAAGAACTTGTAAGTAGAAAATTAATTTTAGATACTAATCTAGAAGACGTTAAAGTTATAGTCATCAGAGCAAGCGATGTTCCTGTTTTTGTTCAACACGGAGCTGCAGATCTTGGAATTGCAGGTAAAGACGTTCTATTAGAGCATGGTGCTGATGGTGTTTTTGAATTACTGGATCTTGGAATCTCCAAATGCCGCCTTATGGTTGCATCAAAAAAAAATCAAAACTTAAACAAAAGTACCTTAAAAGTAGCAACAAAATATGTCAAATCAGCAAAAGAATATTTCTTCTCAAAAGGTCAGCAAGTAGAAGTTATCAAACTTTCTGGAGCTATGGAGCTTGCACCAATAGTAGGTCTTTCAGATTGTATTGTTGATCTTGTAGATACTGGTAATACACTCAAAGCCAATAACTTAGTTCCGCTAGATTTAATTCATAATATAAGTTCAAGACTTATTGTAAATTCAGCAGCCTTTAACACCAAGCATAGTCAAATTAATGACTGGATTAAAAGCTTAGAAAAAAACTTATGATCAGCTTATTATCTTCTAGTAGTGAGGATTTTGATGTTCAGCTTTCTTCATTAATTTCCTGGGAAGCCTCCTCTGATGAAGAAGTAAATAATACTGTTCGAAAGATTATTAAAGAAGTTAAGGATAAAGGAGATAGCTCTGTTTTAAGCTTCACTTTAAAGTTTGACTTACTTAAAGCTAAATCAGTTTCAGAGTTAATTATCCCAAAAGAAAATCTTAAAAAATCATTCAATAACCTAGATCAAAAGCAAAAAGATGCTCTTTGTGTTGCTGCAGAAAGAATTAAATCTTATCATCAAAAACAAAAACAAAAGTCATGGAATTACACTGAAAATGATGGCACAGTATTAGGTCAAAAAATTAGCCCTTTAGATCGGGTTGGCTTGTATGTCCCTGGAGGTAAGGCAGCCTACCCATCCTCTGTACTTATGAACAGTATTCCTGCAAAAGTAGCAGGAGTCAATGAGTTAATCATGGTTGTTCCGACTCCAAAAGGAGTTGTCAATGAATTAGTATTGGCAGCAGCTCATATTGCAGAAGTAGATGTGGTTATTACTATAGGAGGTGCTCAAGCAATTGCAGCGCTTGCGTATGGAACCGAAACTATTCCAAAAGTCGATAAAATAGTTGGTCCTGGTAACATTTATGTTGCAACTGCAAAAAAACAAGTTTTTGGGCAAGTTGGTATTGACATGATTGCGGGGCCTTCTGAAATATTAATCATTTGTGATGGTACAACAGACCCTGACTGGATTGCAATGGACTTATTTTCTCAGGCGGAGCATGATGAAGAAGCTCAATCAATTCTTCTTTGTCCTGACGAAGGTTTTATTGTAGAAGTCAAAAATAGTATTCAAAAGCTTCTTCCTACAATGGAAAGAGAGCATATTATTCGAACAGCACTTAAAAATAGAGGCGCACTAATTCTGACAAAAGATATTGCTGAAGCAATTGAAATATCTAATCATATTGCCCCAGAGCACCTTGAGCTTTCCGTTGAAAATCCAGAATCTATACTAGATGATATTAAACATGCTGGTGCAATTTTTATGGGTAAGTATTCTTCTGAAGCTTTAGGTGATTACTGCGCTGGACCAAATCATGTCTTACCAACCTCAAGCACTGCAAGATTCTCATCAGCTTTGGGCGTTTATGACTTTCAAAAAAGGTCTAGTATAATAATGGCATCAAAAGAAGGTGCTATAAATTTAGGTGAAACTGCGGCCACTCTGGCTTATGGTGAAGGACTTCAGGCGCATGCAAAATCAGCACTTTATCGCACAGATAAGAAATAATTACCCAGGAAGCGCCTGATAATAGCCATTTTCTTTTACAACTTTAATTGGCCAATCAAAAAGATTAGTAAGGTTGCTATTCGTTAAAATTTCATCCTTGTTACCATCCATAATAACTTTCCCTTTTTTTAATAATATCACTCTTGATATTTCAGGTGGAATCTCATGCACATGGTGAGTAACCAATACTACCTTTTTACCAGTGCTCATGAGCTCTCTCATAATTTCAAGGTACTGAAAACAAGTGCTTATATCAAGTCCACTCGTTGGCTCATCAAAAACTAATACTGCTGGATCATTAACGAGTGACCTTGCAAGAAGAAACTTTCGCTGTTCACCCGAAGACATTGATGAGTATTTTCTATCCTTTAAGCTTGATATTGACAGAAGATCCATAACTTCATTTGCACGATCTAGCATTTCAGCATCAAAGTTTTGATGCTTCCATATTCCATCACTAGAATAAAACCCAGATAGAGCAACATGTAAACCAATGGCGCTATTAGAGTAATTGTTTTGGAGATGCGGGGAAACAATTCCAAGGTTAGATCTAAGCTCTTGAACATTCCACCTCTCTTTATCAAATATTTTAATACTGCTATCCTGGTTCTCTACAATATAGAGCTCACGATTTAATAACTTTAAAAGGGTTGTCTTTCCAGAGCCATTTGGCCCTAAGATAACCGTGCTTTGACTTTCATCAATGGTTAAAGAAAAGTCATCAAATACTTTATTACTTTCTTGAAATACTGTGATATTTTGAAGTTCAATAATATTCATTATTTAAGTTAAGCCTATATTAACAACCCTTAATAATCATACCAGTTGAATGAGAAAGCTCTTAAGCTGCTTTTTTTAGCCTCAAAGTTGGCAGTAGCTGAGATAAAAGCATTCCAATTAACATCAACGTGCACCCAATAAAACCCCTAATTGTGAGCGTTTCATCAAGTATGAGCCATCCACCAAGCACTGCAAATGCTCCTTCTAGACCTAAAATTATTGCTGCATGGGAAGATTTAGCATGTTGCTGTGCAACTACTTGAAGTGTATAACCAACACCTATTGACATAACTCCTGCATAGAGAAGTGGTATTGCTGTAGTGATAATAGCATCCCACTCAATATTTTCTTTTATGGCAATTGCAATAATAAGACTTAAGAAGCCAGCAACAATATACTGAATAAGTGATAGCTTTAAAGGGTCCATTCTTTTAGCAACATAACCTAGCACTAAAATGTGAGCTGCAAAAAATACGGCACATACTAGTTGATACAAATCGCCCTTCTCAATACTAAAGCCTTCATTGATGCTTAGAAGGTATAACCCAATAACTGCAAGAAATCCTCCAAGCCAAGTTCCAGAGTTAGTTTTTTGACCTAAAAAAATTCCAATTAATGGGACAAAAAAGATATATAAGCCAGTTATAAAACCTGCCTTTCCTGCGGTTGTGAATTCAATACCAACTTGCTGAAAACTTGAAGCGGTAAATAAAAATAATCCAGCAACAGTTCCAGCAAATAGTAACTTTTTAGTTGAAACCTTTGTCTTAATTGGTGTTGTATTCTTTTTAGATAGATACCAAACTAATGGCATTAATACAGAAGCTCCAATAAAAAATCGAGCTGCATTAAAGAAAAATGGGTCCATTGTCTCTGCCGCATCTTTCTGTGCAACAAATGCAAAGCCCCAAATGGCTGCAGCAATGAGCATAAGAATGTCAGCCCTCAATGCTTTATTTTTACTTAATATTATCATTTCGTTTGCAGCTTGGAGCTATACCATGCATGAAAAAATAAAGTAATAACAACTATAGAGCCGCCCAAAAGTGAGCTACTAGAAGGCTGCTCATTGATCACTAGCCATGCGCTTAGTATTCCAAAAATTGTTCCTAAAGGCATAAACATAGCCACCTCTGATGCAGGTATAAATCTTGGAGCAATAGTAATTAAGCTAAAGGCAATTGCAAGTAATATGCCGCCTGCAAGAACATACATTAGTGAATCAAATGGTAAATAAAAAGAACTTGAAAAAACTAGTC
>Ga0209482_1002875_pt1 | contig 10321 bp, 23 predicted proteins | sample CoawatmetaG10DNA_FD_187512 | JGI IMG/M metagenome (GOLD analysis project Ga0209482, IMG submission 187512) | Marine microbial communities from the West Antarctic Peninsula - Coastal water metaG104-DNA (SPAdes) (version 2) | ecosystem: Environmental > Aquatic > Marine > Coastal ... | reverse complement strand
GCCATCCATGTCTAAATAAACACCATCAGGAACTACTCTAGATAACACTTGTTGTATCTTTAAATGAGTTAATTGAATCATGTCGGCAAAACCTGTTATTCTACTAACTAAAGACTCTATACGTCCTTTATACATTCTAGGAGCAGTTATAGCGTAACTAAAATTAACTTTTGTAGTATCAGCAACTGGTCTAGTCATGTGTTCTGCTAATCTCCAGTCTAACATCATTGGATGTCCTAGTATTTTTGCCCCGCTATAAAGTGTTTCTATAGTTCTTGATACTCTTTCAAAGCCATCGTTTGGTGGTGGTGCAAACGTGTCAGGTTTTTCTAATATTTTTTCTAAACCAGAATCGGTGTATTTTATTTTATAAACTTGATCTGAAAAGCTTTTGTATTCAAAATAAAGAACTTGAATAGTTTGATCATCTTGCTTACCATTCCAATTAGCTAAATATTCTTGATTTCCAGGATATTTTTGAATTGTTTCTAATTCTTCATCAGTTAAATGTGGAAATTGTTTTTTAACATCAGCTAAATAAATTGATTTTACTTCGCCTACATAATATAAATCTTCAAAATTAGGATCGTCAGAATAAGAATATACTAAATGAGTTGGATCAACATAATCTACAGTAACACCTTCTGCTCTATTCCAAGAGGTTTTAACAGATCCTATACCTAGAACAGTTAGATCATAATTAAACCTTTGTCTAACTAAGTCATATCTATTTTTATCTAATATCTGATTTATAACTTCTTCTTCGGCAACCTCAACAGACTGTTTAAAATCCATTTGTAAATGTACTTCTAACTCTTCTTTATCGCTAGGAGCATTGATAGGATCTTGTGAAAAAGCATCAACACCTAGCATTTTCTGAGCTTGTTCTAAATATTCTTTAGCTTCTATATCAACCATTAAATTTCTGGCGTAGTCAGTTCTTATCTTTGAACATACTGGATCTTGAGCGTAAGCATTTATATCATAACTTCTTTGAGACATGCCATTGACAACAATATCTACAAATTTAGATATTACAGGAACAGGTTTCCAATCAAGATTTAAATATGATAAATCTCCATTTATTGATAGTTCGTCTTTGTATTTTTGAACAGGCTGTTCTCCTCTTGCATATAATCTTAGCATATGGAAATTATTGAAATTAGTGGCATAACCAGGGGCGTTAGTCCCATATCTATAACCTCTAAACCATTCACCTTCTATTGCTCTACCAACTGCTAGACCATATTCCGTAGTAGCTTTTTCCGCGTCTGGTACTACCTGATCTGGAAAAGAACTTGTTTGATTGTAAGAAATTTGCATTTATTTATTTTATTATTTTTGAAATAATCCCGTCATTGTCGTATCTTTTTATACCTATACTTATAGGTTGATTCTTTCTTTCTGGATTTGGTCTGTACATATTCTTATTGCAAGCCATAATAGCTAAGCCAGAACTAATAGATGCATCATGCTTTGTTCTGTTATTTATATCAAATTGACTCCAGTCTTCTAGAGTTTTTTGAAAATACATACTTCCATAACCATCATTAGTTTCGCCAATATAAGTTTCTATATAACTTTCAATAGCAGCAGCGTGTGCTTGTTTAATATCTTCACTTGAATTAGGTATTCCACCTATTTCTCTTTCTGTTGTAGAAAGTTTATTCCAAACTTTATCTGGACGATTTATTGAAAAACCTCTATAACCTCTTCTTTTAAAATAATACAAAAGTCTTGGTTTGTTGTTTTCACATAATATAGGCATACCATAAAAAACACAAGCCATAAGCACATCTTCAAAAAACATTTCTGCTGTTTGTGGTCTAGCTATATATTCTAAAAAGAATTGATTAGGCGGCGCATCTTCCATGCTAAATTTAGTTAAGCCGTGTAAAGCTCCATTAGAACCTTTGCCATCTACTGTTCCACTAATATCATAGCTATCACAACCAAATGCACCTACATGTTCATTACCAGGATGTTTTAATCCATTTTTAATAATTACATTATTTTGTAAATTACTAGGTGGTGCCCATGATATTAAAAACCTTCCATCTTTATTAGGATAAAACATTACTTTAGTATCTTTTACACCGCTCACCCATTGAAAACTACCCTGAGTTACAGATACTTCATTATTTAATTCACTATTATAATCTATTTGTTGATATATTTTTGTTAGATTAAATAAAGTATTTTTAGCTTCGTCTCTAAAAGCGTGTTGTTCAGTTCTTGGAAACTGTCTGTAGTACTCGTTTAAACTGTCTTGATCAGATTTTAATCCGTCAACTTCGTTTTGCCAGTGTTCAATAACGCCTGTTGTAATTTCATAACCGTCAACTCCTTTGATTGAATTTTCTTTTCTAATGAAAACAGGTGATCCGTAATAATCCATGAATCCTTCGTAGTTCCATTCCATAGGAATGAACATAGAGTAGAGTCCAGAAGAAGTTTGTCCATTACGATTTCTTTTTGTAACGTCTGAATTATAGTATAATTTTTTGAAATTATTTCCACCTTTATCTAACGCGTTTGAAGTTGAGCCCATCATACACTTGCCTACGATTCTTGATCCTAGCCTTAATGTTGTTTTTGTAACTCGCCAGTTGTTTAGTATGTTGTCCGGTCTTTCCCATTTTCCGCTTTCGTCGTGTGCTAATAATTTTAATTTCTCACCATCGTAAGAGTTGTCACCGGTATTTTTCCAGTCAATAGTTGTGTCGAGACCATCAAGTTCTCTTAATTTTTCATTACTTTCAAGCTTTCTTCTAGTAAGTTTCGAAGCTGGAACTCTGTATGCGAGTTCTGTTTTAGGACGATCCATACCGTCTTGAATCGGCTTGAAGAAAAACGGATAGTTAACGGATATTGGTACAACTTTATCTGTGAACATTTTTTTAGCATCTGATCCAGATTTAGATAAAATACCGAATCTGGAGTCACTAGATATTGTTGCTTGATTAACAAGTTCCGCTGATGACATAAATGAAAATCCAGATCTTCTGTTTTTAAGGTAGCACATTCCGTAACACCTCGTATCTGCTTTACATGCTTCCCAAAATATAAAGAATAATCTATTTGCTTGTCTAAAATCTGGTGCTCCAACGTCAATTTTTGACCATTGCAAGTACATGTAATGAGTACCAGTAATGTAAGTATCAATACCATTATTATAAAACCAAAATCCCTGTTCTCTTCTAGTAAATTCATTATCAATATAATCGTACCATTTTTCTTTAAATTCAGCTGGATATTCTTCCCAGTCAAATCTGCTTTTAATTTTATTTAATTCTTTTGGATAATCTGCTTTTTTCCAGTATTGTTCCTTTGTTTTTTCGCTTCGTTTAAACGATTCATTTGTTGCTGGTAGAGCAATCCTGAGATTTTGTATTTCAATGATTTGGCCAATTTGTCCGGTTTTACTTATTACTATAAAATCATAATCAGAGTTGTAACCATACTCCCATTTTTTGAAACGATTTTGTTTCTTTAATATTTTAGAATTTACTACATCTTTTAATTCTTTCCAAAGATTTTGTTCGTAACTCACTTACTTCTCCTTTCTGCAAAACCTTTAAAAGTTTTTTCAACTTTGTTTTTAGGTTTTTCATTTAGCATATCTTCTTCTTCTTGAATTTTAGTAAGTATTTCAAAAGCATCCATAATAGCTAACTTTTTAGTTGCGGCAGCATTTTTTAATCTGTCAGCGCTTACATCGTCGTCTGAGTCTACAATCTTTTCTTTTGCTACCTTTATAAGTTCCTCAATAGCTTTTTGCCCAGCTTGGATTATTTTCAATTTCGTTTCCTTGGTATTCATGCGTTAAAGCTATATCATTTGATTTCATACAATAAAGTCGTTCACCTTCTATAATAAACTCAAATTCAGAGTTTGGGGTAAACGTAATAAGTGTTCCAGGTGTTATTCCTGCGGCTTCTAGAGGTTTATTAGAATATTTTACTATACCAATATTAGGTTCTTCTTTTCTGTTGTACAGTGAGCTTTGGTTATTCAATGGTTTTATAAAACAATAATTTAAATTACAATTCAAATTATACATATATATTTGCTCAAGTGAAACAAAATATAGATCATCTTTAAAATAGGTTGCACTATTTTTTTCTCTACCTTTTACATCATAAAACCTTCTAAATATATTATGATGTACATAAAGCTTGTCACCTACTTTAATATCAGTAGCATAAGCTGCCGGAGTCGAAACCACAACAGCTTTTTTACTAACAAATACATGGTTTTCAATACTAGTATTTATTATTAGATTTTTATTATCTATTTTTTTAATATTGTCATACCTTGATTCTAAAGGCTTAACTATAAAGCTATATAAACCTTTCACTAATATTTTAAATCATATTCTACTGATACTGCCATATTAGAGTTAAACTTTTTCCAAGGTAATACTTCATCATTTTTTGTTATAAAAATATTGTAAGAATTATCTTGATTTTCAAAAAGAATATCACTAATAATATGTCCACCGTATACTTCTTGACCAGTTGAATAATGCATTGCATCATTTTTATAGTCAGAACCTATACTAATCTTTCTTATCTTCTGCACTTTCTTCGTATTTTCCAGTAGCAAGATCTATATTAACGTTTCCATATTTCTCTTGAAGATCTTTTTTAATTTCTTCAACTCTATTTTTTACTTCTGACGATTTTAATATAAAATCTTGCTTTTGTAATTCTATACCACCTATAGTTTGTATAATACTGTTGTACTCTTGAGAAATTTTATTTGCTTTTTCTAATTCTTCTTTTGTTATTTTATTTGCTTTTGCCATTTTATTTTATTTGATTTGATTTTATTGTTTGTTTTAGTATACAGCTAGAATATCGTCACCACCAGTTAACTCTATAGCTAATATTGGGTGAGTAAATCCTACATACTCTGTTGCTGGAACACTTTTAAAAGTTGCAGCTGTTCCTGCTTCTGTTATTATTGATATATCTTGTGCTGAGGTTTTGTTATTATATATCATAGCTCCTCTTGACTCTGCGGTAGCAAGAGACAAAGAGCTTGCTAATATTGTTATTTTTAAACCACTCCCTGGAACTGCCCCAGTTAGTGTTAATTCTTGACCTGATATAATTCCAGATCCTTTAGTTATTATAGTTAAGCCTGTTACAGCTCCGAGTGCTTGTGAAGTTATATTAGCTTGAATACCAGTAGCCGCATCAGTAACAGTATCACCAACACTATCGGCAGTATAGCCTGTTCCACCAGCTGATATTGTAAAATTCCAATATGGAGTTGTTGCTATAGCATCATGCCCAAAGACCCTTGGCTGTGCTGCTGTATTTCCTTCTAAACCAGGTCGTTCGTTAAATGTGTTAAATCCTGCCATTTTATTTATTTATTTTTGTAATTTTTTCAGCACCACGACTTCCGAAGTATGCTACGTAAACTGTTATTAATAAAGCTTCCATTAAAGAAACCCATCCGGTTTTTATTTCTAATAATACTGTGGAATCTAGTATTATGAATATTGTCATAGATAATGTTAAATATATTAAAGTAAGCGGGCGAGTGTTTTTAGAAAGCCACGAATCACTTTTCATATCGCTTCTCCAACGGCTAGATACTTCTTTCATTTCAGCTATATCTTGTTCTATCAACTTCATAGCTTGTTCTTTGTCAATAGCCTTAATCTTATTATCACTTGTTATAAGATTTTTTACTAAACCAAGTGTCCCTTGATTAGGTAATACCTCACCTATAGCAGCTAAAACTTTTGGAGCTTTACTCGCGAGAAAAGCACCTATTTTAGTTTCTTTAAATGTTTTTTTGTTTGAAATCATTTTAAAGGTATTTCTTTTACATAATCAGCACCTATGAAATCATAGTCTTTACCAGGCTCCATTACTACAGCTGGTCCATTGTTAGGTATTCCTAAAACTTTAAAGTCTACTCCTTTCATAGTAATAGACCCGCCAGCTATGTAGTTGACGGGTTTATTAATATCAGGGCTGTTTCGTAAATATCCAGTTTTAGAAAAATTCATTTAAATATTAAAATCCAGATTTATTTATTCTGTTGGTTTTTACCCGTCATAAATTTATCTGCCATGTTAGCATATTTTTTTAATGTGCCAATAAATCCAGATTCAGATGCATCCTTTTTCTTTTTATTTTCCGCTGCTATATAAGCATTATAACCGGGAGTTCCTGGCTTAGGCACTGGTGTTTTGTCTTGTGCCATTTTATCATCTTTCATTTGATAATAACTATTTACTCTATCCATTGGTAATTTACCATCTGTTCTATCTTGGTATATTCCAGATTTCTTGTCTTGCATTGTTTGCAGTGTATCTTGACCATCTACGGGTCTGTCTTGATTCATGTGTTTCATTCCAGGCATAATATATTTTTTATCGTCTGTGTTTTTTGTGTTTTTCTTTTTTGTAAGCTTCTTTTTCCCACGGAGCAGATTTTCTTTTCTGTGCAGTATTAAAGCCATTTATTGGATATTTTTTCCCTTTCCAAATGTAATATTCATTATCAAACTCAAGATCTCCACGCATGATTTGATCAACGTGTACTTTCTCGTGGCTAATAGTGTTTTCTAATTGATACGGATCACTAATGTCATCCGCTATTATTATAGCACCGTTTGTTTTAGTTTCACCATTTATTTCACGATCCTTTCCAGTTCTATAAATAGGCGTGTTATCTATCGTGTATGGTGGCTTTAACTTAAATGCCATATTAACTTCTTCCTTTACCGTGCTTATGTATCTTATGCGCGGAAGAAAAATAACCGTGAGATTCTCCAGCGGCTACTTCTAATTCTTTTTTCTTTTCGTAATTAGCTTCTTTTTTATGACCAGTTTCATAATCATGTATAGCATTTCTAGCATAATCTTTTTCTACTCTTTGTTTTGTTTTCATAATCTATTTTTTCTTACAACCGAAGTTATTAGCGTAATTAGCCATTTTTACAACAGCTGGTTTATATTTCTTAGTGCTTTTCATTATTTTACTAGCAGCAGCACAAGTAGATTTACCAGGCATGTTTTTCTTAACCCATGCAGTAAATTTACCTTCATTCTTTTCTTTTATTTCTGGAAATTCTTTTTTAGCCATAATTTTTATTTTTTATAAGGAAAGTTCTTATTAAACCAGTCTTTTCTAGGATCACAATTGCAACCACCTGGCATTGAATCTACAAATTTTTTAATACCTGTTATTGTTGTAAATTTTTCTATAGTATCTCCTAAGCCTGTTGATTTCATTTTTCTTTATTTGAGTTACAAAATTTTCTAGCTGCTTGAACACTTCCAAAACCCCACTTCTTTAAAGCTATAGCTTTTCTAGTTGGTTCACCATTAGGTTTTTTCATAGGTCCTTTCATACCAGCAAATCTACAAGCAAATGAAACTCTACGTTTTCCTTTACCACTAGTTTGTCTAGAACCTAAAGCTTTACCTGTTTCTTTTTTATAATCAGACCGCATTTTACGATTAGACTTTTCATAGCTAGCATCTGTCATTTTTTCTTTTTTATAGGTACACAATTATTGACCCTGCGATTACCTTTTTTCTTCATGCCTTCTTTTTTATATCCAGGCCAACAAGCTGTTTTCTTTTTAGATCTTTTAGTAGCCATTACTTTTTCTTTTTACGAGTTCTGCTTGATGCACCACATGGAGCTCCAGTTTCTACATTAATCCAATTTTCTTTTTCAAACCAATCTCTAAGTGTAGCCCCTTTTTTTCTCGCTCCTTTAACATTAGATTTACTAGATCTCTTATACTTTCCAGAAGCTGCAGCTGATTTTTTTGCATTAACTATTTTCTTCTTTTCAGCAGCTGACATTGATCTTACTTTATTAGCAGGTAAACAAACTTTAGTGGTTCCGCCACCTTTAGTTTTTTTAGCCATTATTTTTCTTTTTTACAAGATTTGTCTTTTTTATGATCATAGCCTTTTGATTTTAACTTGTCATGATCTTCTATTTTAAAAGCCATTTTAACTTTACAGTCTTTATACATTGGATGTGGTTTGAATTTCTTAGCCATTACTTTTTATTTTTTTTTGTTCTACCAAATTTACCTGGACCACCAGCTTTAGTACATCTTACGCCCCAACCAGAAGCATAAGCACTTGGCCATACTTTAAATTTCTTTTTTGCGGCTGTCTTGCAAGGTCCTGATATTTTTCCCATTACTTTCTTTTTTTAGACTTTAAATCTTTTAACTGCTTAGCTAACTCATCTAGTTTGCCATCAGTTTTTGTACCATCTTTTACTAAAGTAGATAATACTTTAATTTCTTCAGATAATATGCTATTCATTTGATCTATCATGTCAACTCTATCTTTTAAGTCTTTTATATTAGCATGATTCCATTTTTCTTTTAGCTCATATTCTAGTCTACCCACCTCTACTGGTGGAAGTTCTTTGGCTAATTGTATGTCTTCTTGTAGTGTATAATACATACCAACTAAAGTAGTTGTTAACATGATTATACCTATTACTGTTTTTATGTCAATTTTAAATTCTGTGTTTTCAGATATTTTCATACTCCTTCGTAGCGTCAAATGATGGGCATGCTTTGTTAGCAAACTCATTATGTGAATAAATAGTAGAAAGTGGGAACATCGCCATTAGTGTTTTAAGGACATGTAACAAGCTTTCTTTTTGTATCTCTGTTCTTGTATCCTTCGGTGTCTTACCGTCGCTCTCTACGCCACCACAATAACAAACTCCTATAGAATTTCTATTGTGACCTTTAGTGTGAGCTCCTGATTTATCTATATCTCTACCTTTTTTAATAGTACCATCTAATTCAATATAAAAATGATAACCTATATCTGTCCAACCTCTACCCTCTACATGCCACTCTTTTATTGTAGCAACTGGTATATCTTGTCCTTCTCTAGTAGCAGAGCAATGTATAATAATTTCATTTATACTTCTCATTATTAAACTGGGTTTTGCCAAGTAAAATATAAGTCTTCGTTTACTGGTGTAATTTCTTTTTGAACTTCAGTGCTTATACTAGCTTTCATTGCGTCAACATCTAATGATCCTTCTAACCACCCAATAACTACAGCTTCAAAAGCTTCAGTATCTGCATAAGGTATAAAAGAGTCTCCAGCTACATATGTATAATTTTGTGTTCCTATCTGTGATGATGCATAAGTTTTACCTCCTGACTCTTCAGAGCCGGTGTATGTCCAATGTACTACATATATTACATTATCTTTATCTTCTGCTTTAATATGTGCATTCATTTGTGTAATGCCCCATTTATAAGTTATTGCCATTATTTTTTATTTTTTAATTTTATCCATTTATGTGCTGTATACCCAATAGTCATTAATAATAATACTATTTCTAATGCAGGTTCCATCCAGTCTAAACTAGCTATAGTGAATGAAGTTATATTAAGACAATACAACTTTAAATCATCTAAACCCATTATCTGTTAGCGTTCAGTACAGCGTTTCCTTTATATTCAATATTAGATATTCCACCAAGCGTTGGTGTTATAACAGCATTGTTTGATTTCATTATTCTTGTACCAGGAAGTGGCTTAACCATACATCTTGGATTTTTAATACCAGCAGTGTATGTAGCTGGATCTATTTCTTGTCCTTCGTAATTTGGCATAATTTTATTTTTAATATTTGTAATATTCGTGTAATATATATAATTACACGTTTTTATTTCTTTTTTACACGCATACACTTAGTGCTACGTCTAGATTGTGTTAATCTTTGTTGATCAATATTAGATTTCATATTAGCTTTAACATTTTCTGGCATACCAGGTATAGCGTCTATTTGCGCTGCTTTTTCAGCTTTACCTTTAGGTTGGTTAACTTTAGGTTTTTCTAAATAAGTCTCATAACCTTTTTTAAAACCATCATTGATTTTTTCTGTAGGAGATTTAAGCGGGCCACTATACAATCTACCAGTTTGGCCATGTCTTTCTAAGTGCATCAAACTTGATAAACCTTTTGCACTTATTCCTTTACCACTTTCAGTACGATCGTTTGCTACATCGTTAGCATAAGACCTCCAAGCAACTTCAGAATTACCTCCACTACCTAATCTTGTTCCACTAGAAGTTTTTACATCAAATTCGTTAGGTTCTGGCTTACTTAGATCATAACTATTATAAACTCCTGGGTTTTGAGCAGGTATAGTTGGCATCTTTTTATCTTGAAGAGTTTTAGTCTTAAACTGATCTGGAACAATAGCACCAAGACCACTTTGTTTAGTAGGTTGATTACCTCCAAGAACTGTAGCTCCATTTATTATTCTACTATCAATAGATTTAGCTTGACC
>Ga0209482_1002873_pt1 | contig 10326 bp, 10 predicted proteins | sample CoawatmetaG10DNA_FD_187512 | JGI IMG/M metagenome (GOLD analysis project Ga0209482, IMG submission 187512) | Marine microbial communities from the West Antarctic Peninsula - Coastal water metaG104-DNA (SPAdes) (version 2) | ecosystem: Environmental > Aquatic > Marine > Coastal ... | reverse complement strand
AACATAGACATATCCTCGACATTTAATTCAAATACTTCTAAATCTTAAATAAGTTTCTTATAACCTCATAATATTATTATTTATATTTAAGCAACCCTTTTCAAGAAATATTGAAAAGGGTTGCTTTATTATGAAAAAGAGGTTTTATTCTTTTGCAGTTGTGGAAGAAATAACTTTCATTATTGGGCGGATTTCCCAACTAATTTTACTCAGTTTGTCCATAGGAAGTCCTTTAATTACTCATTCTCCAGCGAGATGTTTCATTACGTTAGCCAAACTATCGTAAAAATCATAAAATATCAAAGAACTGTAATCTTCTCCTTGTGGAGTTATTGAATTATTTATTATATTTGAGACATAAAAATTAAACAAAATGATAAAAAAAATCTCTTATGTTCTATTAGCTTTTTTATTAATTGGATGTAATAATAAAATAGATGATAGTATCGAACAAGAAACTAAAGTTCAGACTGAAATAGACGTAAAAATGTACACTAAACTGTGGAATGATTTCTTAGCTGGTGATACTGATGTTATTAATGATAAAAACTTTACAAAAGATTGTATTGTAGTAACAGCTAATGGAAATATTGTAGGAATCGAAGCAACAAAAAAGTTTTACATGAACTATATTACTGCATTTTCAGAAATTGAGTTTAAAATAGTAGATACATTCGGTCAGGGGAATAAATTAATTAAACATTATAATTTCAAAGGAAAGCATGTAGGTGAGTTTTTTGGCTTACCAGCGACAGGCAATTATTTAAATTTATCTGGGACGACAGTTATAACTATGAGAGATGGAAAAATTGCTAAAGAACACGATTTTTTTGATATGCAATCCTTACTCAATCAACTAAAAAAAGGGAAAGGAGATGTAAATGTTGATGAATATAAATCAATCAATTAAGTCCTAAGTTTCTTCTTAATTCATCTTTAAGTTCTTCTAAGCTCATTTGATAAAATTTCAATGAAGATAGTCTCGTTTTAAAATAACTCATTTGAACAATTAAATCTGACTTTAATCTTTTATCTTTTTTGATGATTTGATGTAAATGGTATAAGTAATCATCAAAAATAATTTGAGGATTATTAGCTTTTAAAAAAACAGAAGGGTATTCTAGTGTTAGTAAACTAATTATTTGCCCTTTTAGTGATTTTTCATATTCAACTGTTGAAATAATTTTGGAAAAATTAATATTATGAAGCCTAGTAAGCTTTTCTTTTATGTTTTCCGATTTAAGATATTTTAAATCTCCTGTATTTAAAAGTGATTTATACCTATTCATTGGAGGGGCAAAATCTCTATAATAAATTAAGTTATACTCAACTCTACGTTTACTTGTAGCTTCGTTTTTTATTGGAGTTATGTTTAAATCTTCTTCTAATAAATTATTGTAAATTTTTATATCTTGACTCCAAATACTTATTCTTTCATTGCAATATTTTTCTATATCTTGAACTTCAATTAAAAGATTATTTAATACCCTTTGTCTTTGAGCTTTATTCTTGTTTTTAATAGATAACTCATTTAACCAAAATGATACTGAAATTCCAATTATAATTGCAATAACCTCAAGTGAAAGTTTTACAAAAAAATGTTTTTTTACCATACTAATTTTTATCTAAAATAAACATTAAAATATTCTCATACTAATTTTAGATTCTTTTCTCAAAAGCAAATAGTATCAAATCCAACATCAAAATTATTTGCAAATAACTATAAAAAAAGAAGAAACACTCTCGATTTCGGTTGATCAAAATATACTTAAGTTGAAAAAATATTGAACTCTTTTGGAGTCAAAAATTAATTAGATAGCCAGATGAAAGTATTTAAAACAAAATTTTTCCAATCGTAGCCTTTTGTATTCATTCCTGAATAAGTTTTGCTTTTCTCAGGAGACACAATTCTCAAGCCTAAATTAGCAACTTTTAAAGCTTTTCTCTTTTTAGTTTGAGATAAAATTTCAATGACATGAAAACCAAAAGCAGATTCAATAACAGATATTTTCCCTACTTTATTTTCAAATGAAAAATCTTTAAATTCAGGAGCAAAAGCATCTGTATATGCGAAATTATATTCACCACCCTCTTTATTACTAGCTTTATCAGATGAAAGGCTTAATAGTTTTGTGAAATTATTTCTATTTATTTTAATTTCATTATAAATACTATCAGCCGTTTTTTTAGCTTGGCTTGAAGTTCGATTTACTAAATCTCCTGCTTTAGTCGCACCAACATAAGAGACTAATATATGTCTGACCTTAACTGAATCAGACATTTGTTTAATATCGAGAATCTTAGTCACCTTCATATAATCATCATCTTCGTATGGACCATAAATGTCCCCTTTCTTAAGCTTATAAATATTTGGTAAAACTTTATCTGAAAAAGAGTTTTCAAAAACATAAGAATCATTTGATTTTATATCAGAATATTTGTTCAAGAAAGATTCGTCGTCAGTAGTATTTTTAAAACCTAAAAAAATTTCAGTTTTGTTAGTATCAGGGTTATACTCTTCTTTATCAAGAATTAAACTAGATAATTTCTCAGTGATGTCCTCCTTATCCTTTAACGAAGCTTTTTTATCATCTAAAAAAATCATTGCTGTAAAACCATTTGAATCTCCAAAAGCTGCTACTTTACCAGAGCCATACATTCCAGCGATACCTTGTGAATTTCCCTTTCCCTCGAATCCTATATCAGGAGAGTATTCAACATTTAATGAGCTTTTACCCAGTTTTAAGATATTTTCATATTTTGAACCTGTAAGAGCGCTTCCCCCAAATGAAACTAATCTTTTTACCTTATACTTTCCATTAACAATTGGATGATTATTATTTAAATTATTATCTTCAAATATTATCATTCCTTGGTTTAGCTCAGTTTTATCATAATTAATAGTATCAATTGTATAGCCTATTGAAGATTCAATCTCAAATTTTCTCAATAATGGGTTTATCGCTTGGTCAAAAGGTGTGTGTTCACTAAAGACCAAAAGTGACCCACCATTATTTACCCACATTTGTAATTCGTTAAGCTCATTCTTTGAAAAAGTACTTTTATTTGCTGCTGAACTTTCAGTAGCAAAATCAAAAGGCAATGCTGTCATTACGACTAGAACTTTAGCTTGATTTAAATTTTCTTTAGTGAACTCTTTGTCTAAGAATGACACTCTATATCCATCATTTAAAAGTAAATCCACAAGAGGTTTTATTAAATGAGATTGAATAAAAAAGTTTTTGTGAGCAGCATCAATCATAATTAATGGTCCTTCATTTGCTTCATAAGTAGGAGCACCTATTTTTAAATTGACATTAGTATCATTATACATTGGCCATTTAAAGGGGTATTCAGATTCTTGTCCAGAAGAAACAAGCGAAATAAGTAGTAAAAGTAGAAGTAGTTTTTTCATAGAGCAACGTTACAAAATAATTTTTTCTAAAAAGTTAGAAAGAATAGAATCTATGCCTCACTTAAGTAAATAAACGAAATAATTTTTTCTACTCTTTCTGATAAGGCATGATGAACTGGACAATTATGAGCAGCTCTTTCTAAAATAGTTTTAGTTTTAGAATCGTATTCTTTTGGGAAAGTTAAATCAATTTCAATTTTAGCAATCCTTCGAGGATTATTTCCCATCGTTTTTTTAACAATTGCTATAGTACCTTTAATATCAATATCGTTTTTCTCTACAGCAATTGCCATAATAGTTAAGATGCAACTTGCTAGAGCAGAACACAGCATGTCTGTTGGTGAAAAAGTTTCTCCAAGTCCATGGTTATCTTTTGGAGCATCTGTACTTATTTCAGATCCAGAATCTAAATGAGTAGCAGTTGTTCTTAAATCTCCTTGGTATTTAATTTCAAACATGTTCATAATATAACTTTGAGCAAATATAACTATTGGGTTTTTGTTTATTCAGCCATTTCAGCATTATAAGCTGTTGGGTCAAAGGCATTATATACTTCGACAACTTTATCGTTTTCCCACTTAAACCAGCTATAACCTTTAAGAGTTATTTCGTTATTAGTCTTTTTTGAAGTTGCTGTCCATGTATACCAATAATTGGTAAATATTTTTCCATCATTATAATACATTGTTGAAACATTAAATTCAGTATGTTTAATATTATCAAAAAAATCGTGTCCAGATGAAAAGCCAGCATTTACTTGATCAAAACTCATTTTTGTGTCATTCACATTAAATACTACATCTTCTGTAAATATTGATTTAGCACTACTCATATTATTTTCTTGATATGCTTTTGTAAACTGAAGCATTGCATCGGATTTAGAATCCTTTCCTACCATTATTCCAGACATAGGATCACTTTTTTCAATATCTTTTTTCTTGTTATCCGTGGCACAAGAAAATAAAAAACAAGTTGCAAATACTAATAGTAATTTTTTCATTTTAATAGATTTAAAGTTAATAGTAATCTAAATATACTTTAATTAATTGTTCTATGCAATTAATTAAAATTTAACATATTTAAGATTATGAAGTCGCTAAATAAATTAAGCACATTTTACAGTATTTCTCATTGCATATAAGATCCATCTGGTAATACTGTAGGGAAGTTATACACTGGATTATTAAGTAATGAATATATTGCGGTGTCGGTATTTTCTACTAATGACCTTGTATTTAAATCCCATTCTTGGGATATTTCGTTTAATCTATTTTCTTGAGCTCCTAGTATTGAAGTCATTCCCCAATAAAAGTATTCAGTAGCCATACATCTATAATCACATGTTTGATCGTCATATGTGTACCATGCGCCATTTGGATAGTTTTGTGGAATACTTGTAAAGTTTCCTCCCCTAGCGATATCCATTGCATTTGTTAAAGAAGTTCCTGGATTCTCTCCAAATATTTCTGGATAAGCATCACTGTAACCAGAATATGTAATTACGTGCCAAACTTCCTCAAGTGCTGCATCAAACTGACCTATTTGCCCGTTTGTGTGCCATAAAGGGATAGATTCATCTGCTCCTAAGTCCTGAGCATTGAGAGTTATTTGAGATTCAGTTTTCCACATAAAAAGAGCTGCTTCATTATTTAATAATGTTGAAAGCAGTAACGAATTATCTACAGTCCCATTTTCATCATTATCTAGGTATTGCGCCATAATATTTGCAGCATGAAGTAATTTGGAATCTTCTACATTATAGAAAGCATATATAGGTATTCCAAAAACCATTACTTTTCGATTTGTAGATGTAAATCCAGTATCTGAGTGACTAATAATAGTGAAGTTTGGATCATTACCTGGACTTATTGGATCGGAATGATTTGAATTGCTATCTTCTTTACAACTTAAAGCTGTTATTAAAAATAATATAGTAACGGAGAGTAGAAAATTTTTCATAGATAATTATGATTTATTCTGAGTATTTATCAATAGGCTGTATTAATTAAAGTTAAATATAAGGAATCACTACCTTGGTCTTTAATTAAATCAAAAAAATTAGTAGACTTGCACATGATAAAAAAAATAATTTTAGGCACACTTCTTACAGGGTTAATTCTTTTGGGAATCTATCTTTATAATTTGGGGCAGAGACCAGATAGAGAATATCCGTCGTTTACACTTCACCCTGAAAAAAAAGCCGCAACAGTTCATGACAGTATTCCTTTACAGGATGTTGTGCTAGCAGGTAATAACTGGGACGGGGTCATTACCATTTTTGACCCAAATACTTTTAAAATCATAAAAAAAGTAAGTGCCATGCCCGACCGAGAGGAAAGATTTAAAGAAATGTATTCAGGCCTTAAAAAAAGTCTTTTTTCAGGTTTTGTCAGAGAATATGTCGGTGAAGGCAATGATCAATTAGTCGACGACATGTTTACGTCAAATGATGGTAGGTATATTTATGCATCCAGACCAAGTTTTGCAGACGTTGTTGCCATTGATGTCAATTCAGGGCAAATTGTTTGGCGAACTCAGGTTGAGGGTCTTCGATCTGACCATTCGGCTATATCTCCAGATGGTAAAACCTTTTTAGTTTCTGCCTCAACCGCGCGAAAAGTTCATGCCATTGATGTTTCAACAGGTGAAATCATTGGTAGTTTTGAATCTGGAGACCAACCCCATGAAAATATATACTCCGAAGATGGTAAAAAAATATTCCATGCCAGTATCGGAAAAGTCTTTTTCGCGTCGCCAAATCTCGACTTTTTAAAAGGAGATCGTTGGTTTCAGATTGTTGACGCGAACACTTATGAAGTGATACGACGTGTTGATATGAAGGAAAAATTGGAAGAAGCGGGTTTTGATTGGATTGACCGCGCAATTCGTCCAATGGCTATTACCAAAGATGAAAAATTTGCTTATTTGCAAATTTCATTGTTCCATGGTTTTTTTGAATACGATATAGAGAATGATAAAATAACCCGAAAATTAGATTTACCTATTCCTGAAAAAAATAAAAATCTATCACCTGGAGAACATCTTTTAGCCTCAGGACATCATGGTATTTCTCTCAGTGGAGATGATAAAACGATATGTGTAGCGGGTACTATGGATGGTTATATCGCTATAGTAGATAGGGAAACCTTTCAATATAGCACAATTAAACTTTCTGATGATCCAAAAGAAGCTAAGCCATACTGGGCAACTTCAAGCAAAGATGGCACAAAGGCTTATGTATCTATAAGTGGACTTGACAAAGTTTCAGTAGTTGATTATGCTACAGCAAAAGTAGTTGCCGAAGTTCCAGTCGGGAACCATCCTCAAAGGGTTCGAAATGGACAACTGCGGTTAAAATAAATATTAAAGCCAGACTGAATTAAGAATTAGAACGAACATGAAGAATGGAAATAAATCAAGCCAAAAGATTAAATAAACGGAATACAAATTAACTATTGCTAACACCGTGTATAATTAATTGCTTGGTTTTAGCTATTAGGATAATTTATATCGATTGATTGAATAGAATCCTCTCTTGTTTGTTTATTTTATTGATTTGATGTTCACAATATCCTTACCTTTGTATGTGAGTTATAATAAAACCTGATACTATGAAAAAAATTATTTGTTTGTTTCTTTTATTCAATTATTTAAATACTAATGCTCAATCTACAGCAACGTCTATCTATGATATTGAAATTGAAGGAATCGATGGGGAAAATATTGATTTAAACATCTATAAGGGGAAAAAAATATTATTTGTTAATGTAGCTTCTGAATGTGGGTTTACAAAACAGTATGATGGTCTTCAAGAGTTATACTCTACATACAAAGATAAATTAGTCGTTATAGGCTTGCCGTGTAACCAATTTGGGGGTCAAGAGCCTGGGGTAGAAGCTGAGATAGTAACTTTTTGCCGCTTAAATTTTGGTGTTGATTTTCCATTAACATCAAAAATTAAAGTAAAAGGAAGTGATCAACACAAATTATACAAATGGTTAACGACGAAGGCTAAAAATGGAAAAAGAAATTCTTCTGTAAAATGGAATTTTCAAAAATACTTAATAGATGAGAAAGGGAGATTAATTGATGTTTTTTATTCAATGACTAAACCGATGAGTAAAAAAATAACCAAATTAATATAATATTAAAAAGCTGCTTCAACTTTCGTTAAAACAGCCTTTCTGACTAATCCTAATTCAAATAACTAATAATGGATTAATATAAATTTGTTAGCACTATATTTATTAGAATCTATATCCTAATGAAACACCAAATCTAGCTGATAGAGGTGTTACGTCCTCATTATCTCCAAAAAGATCTTTCCCTAGTCCGAAATAAATATCAGTTACAAAACCGCTTTTTGATACAAACTTTCCACCTACAGAGACCCCTAAAGCGAAGTCTTTTCCATTAACTCCAGTATCGGTGGAAGAAAACCAAGCATCGTAGCCATTTGTCTCTCGTATATCATAATTTCGAAACATTCCAAAACCTTCTATAAAAAAACCTTTAGCATAGTTGCGAGAAAAATACCTTCTATAATATGGCGTCAAGGAGTAATTTCTTCTATAATTACCTCCTAGACTAACTAACCCACCCAAGCCGAAAGAAGATTCTCTATTAATTAGATATTCGTATGAAAGATCTAATCGCAAAACCAATAAACCTAAACTATTAATTTTTAGCTCGTATTGATTATACGCTTCTTTTACGGATTCGATTTCCTTGACTTCTTTTTTCTCTTGTGAAAAAACAACTCCACTGAAAATTAAAATTAGTATTAATATTCTCTTCATTAATTGCAAACTATTTAAAATTACTTTTGCAAATATATAGTCTTATTTAGATTAAATCTAAATAAATTTTATATTTTTGCTTAGAATTTTATCACAATAAAAATAAAATATAAAATGAACTATAGCAAGAAAAAAATAAGTGTCCTGAGCTTAATCCTTATTATAACTTTTTCCCTAAATGCTCAAAGGAAAAAGATGAAAGATAGAAATGCGATTAAAGAAATGTGTGGCTGTTTTGAAGTAACATATGCTTTTGCAGAAACTTTTAACTACAGTAAAGATTCAACTTATAAACCTTCAAAAAATAAAATTAGTAGGGGTCTTGAATGGGCCGGACTAGTTACAGATAGTAAAAATAAAATTTCTATTCAACATATCCTTCAAGTTGGAAACCCCTCAAATCCAATGATCGTAAAACATTGGAGGCAAGATTGGATTTATGAAAATACAATCTTTTACATGTATAATGGAGATAATAATTGGGCTTTCAAGGAGAAAGATAGAAAAGAAGTAAAAAAACAATGGACACAGAAAGTTTATCAAGTAGACGATAGTCCAAGATATGAGGGCTCTGGGTCTTGGGTTCACGTAGATGGAAAAAGTTACTGGGAAAACTCAACAACGGCTCCGCTACCTAGAAGAGAATATACTAAAAGAAACGACTATAATATTACATTAAGGGGGAACAGACACGAAATCACAAACTCTGGTTGGGTTCATGACCAAGATAATAGTAAGTTGCTAAGAGAGCAAGGGAAAGAAGATCTAATTGTAGCCAAAGAAAAAGGATATAATATTTACAAGAAAGTTGATAATGAAAACTGTAAATCAGCAAGAGATTGGTGGGTTTCAAATAATGAAAAATGGAAATTAGTTAGAAATAAGTGGGATGAAATTTATAATAGAAATATGAATTTATCGCTAAACAATAAAGTTAACAATAAGCCATTATATAAATATTTATTCTCTGATGAAAAATATATAAAGTTAAACGGTGGAATTGATCAAATTATAGACTCTTTTATAAAAAAATAAAACCATGAAAAAATTATTATTTATTCTCTTATTTTTTATGGGCATTAATACGAACGGGCAGAAAAGCAATGTTTTTCATAATAGAGAGTTTTGGAAAAAAAACCCGTCAATCAACATTATAGACAAAAAAATCTCTGAAGGAAACAATATTTCTGCATTGAATAAAAATGCTCATGATGCAGTTACTTATGCATTATTAGAAAAGGTTGACAACAAAACAGTGAAATATTTACTATCAAAAAAAGGAAATGGAGTTAATAAAAAAACTCATGATGGTAGAACTTATATTTTTTGGGCCGCTTATAAAAATAATTTAGAAATATTAAAATATTTAGTCTCAAAAGGAGCTGAAACTGATATTATAGATAGTCATGGTTATTCTGTTTCAACTTTTTCAGCTACTACAGGACAAATTGACACTAATTTATATGATTATTTATTTAAAATGAATGCAAATATTGAAACAGAAAAAAATCATAATGGAGCAAATGTCTTATTATTAGTTGCTCCTTATGTTAAAAACTATAGTTTAATAAGGTATTTTTTAAATAAAGGTGCATCATTAGATTATAAAGATAATGAAGGAAATGGAGTTTTTGAATATGCCGCAAAGGGAGGAAATATAACTTTTTTAAAATCATTGTTAGAAAATGGTGTTGAAAAAGGTGACAATAGCATGATTTTTGCAAGTGAGGGTTTGCGTAGGAAAAAAAATACTTTAGAAACATATAAGTTTTTGGAAAGTATTGGCGCAAAACCTAATACAATTGATAAAAAAGGGAGAAATCCATTACACTCGATTGCTTATAACGGCAAAGATTTAGAAATCTATAAATATTTTATAAACAAAGGAGTTGATATAAACAAAAAAGATAATGAAGGAAGTTCTCCTTTTATGAATGCAGCAAATAGCAACAATATAAAAGTTATGAGTTTTCTAATTAATTATATAAAAGATATAAATAAAAGAGATCTATCTGGACGTTCTGCGTTAGCTTTAGCTGTGTATAAAAATGATGCTGAAGTTGTTGAATTTCTTCTAAAAAATGGGGCAAATGTTAAAACGAAAGATAATAA
>Ga0209482_1002869_pt1 | contig 10333 bp, 6 predicted proteins | sample CoawatmetaG10DNA_FD_187512 | JGI IMG/M metagenome (GOLD analysis project Ga0209482, IMG submission 187512) | Marine microbial communities from the West Antarctic Peninsula - Coastal water metaG104-DNA (SPAdes) (version 2) | ecosystem: Environmental > Aquatic > Marine > Coastal ... | reverse complement strand
ACCGCTCGCAACTTTCATGAGTGCCACCACTCCATCGTCTTTTATCGTTTGCAAATGATCGATAACAGCTCCTTTGATACTTGTTTGATTCTTATAAAAAATATCAATCAATCTGGTTACAGGATACAGTAGTGGCTGAAAATCGAACAACTCTGCAATTAAATTCAATTGGAAATTTTTTTCCGATGTGTTTAAAATATCTTCATCAGGGTGGTTTTCTTCTACACCTTCATTAAAAAGACTAACGGTACTGTCATTAATAATGGCACTGCTGGTAATGGGTGTTTTTAAAACCAAGCCCTCCAATGAAGTACATCTACTAAGGGCTACATACGTTTGCCCGTGGGCAAAAGAAGCTTCAGCATCTATTATGGCTCTTTCAAAAGTTAAACCCTGACTCTTATGAATGGTAATTGCCCATGCCAAACGCAACGGAATTTGCGTAAAAGCGCCAATCATCTCTTCCTTTATTGCTTTTGTTTCTTCGTTAATGGAGTAATTGATGTTCGACCAAGTTTCTTTTTCTGTAATAATTTCATCGACTTCATCTCCACATTGCACAGCAACGGACTCCTTAGTGATTGCTGTAATAATTCCTATCTTTCCGTTGTAATATCTTTTTTCTGTAGACGAATCATTTTTTATGAACATGACTTGTGCCCCTACTTTCAATTCTAATCTTTCTGCATTTGGAAATGCATTCTCACTAAACTTTCCTGAAATAATTGCATTAAAAAAAACAGGTTTAATTTTAAGCGTATTGAGCTCAGAATTATTGATCAGATTCGCCCTATTATTGTGTGTGGTTAACGTAATATATCCTTCTTCTTTGGATGGAGAAAAAGAAGGGTTGTAATTTTTATTTAAAATTTTTGCAGAAGCATCCGACAGGGTATTTGTTCTAATTTCATTTAAAATTTTTATAAAAACCTCGTTTTTCTGGCGGTAGATATGTTTCAATTCTATGGAAACAACATTGGCTTCTTGATATGCTTTTGAACTAAAAAAGTACACCGTGTCATAGTGCTGCTGGAGTAAACTCCATTCGTTTGGTTTTACTACTGGTGCTAATTGTTGCAAATCTCCAATCATTAAAATTTGTGCACCTCCAAATACTTTATTCCGATTTTTATAACGACGCATTACCTGATCTATGGCATCTAACAAATCTGCACGCACCATACTAATTTCATCAATAATTACTAAATCTAAAGATTTAATAATATCGATTTTCGTTTTTGAAAACTTTCGTTGTTGATTTGTATTTGCAATCTGATTTGGCAAGATAGGCCCAAAAGGCATCTGAAAAAACGAATGAATGGTTACGCCTTTTGCATTGATTGCTGCAACACCTGTGGGTGCAACAATGACCATTCTTTTTAAAGACTCGCTTTTAATTTTATGTAAAAAAGTAGTTTTCCCGGTACCCGCTTTCCCTGTAATAAAAAGATTTCTATCCGTTTTCTCTATGAATTGCACGGCAAGTTCTAGTTCAGGGTTTTTGACCATTTTAACTTTTTTATGCAAGGTAAACATTCAAGAATAATTTCATAAAAAATAGCACTAAAAATGAGTAAAGTTATTTCATCATTTGTGCTGCTATATTTCGCATGTCATATCTGTGTCGCATCCGTGTCACATCTCTTGCCTGTAAATCTCATAACTGAAGAAAAGTGAATCCCTATCTTTGTCCCATAACTAATATTAAAAAAACATGGAACCCACTGAAATTAATTTAAGAGCTCTTAAAGAAATGAGATTGAAACGCCATTGGTCGCAAGAACAATTAGCAGAGATGAGTGGATTGAGTATTCGAACGATACAACGGATTGAAAATGGTGAAAATGCAGGTTTCGAATCCTTAAAATCCTTAGCAGCTGTTTTTGAGATTGTTCTTGTAGATTCCGATAAAGAGGAAGAAAGAACACAAATTAGAGAAGAGGAAACCTACATTCAAAATATAAAAGGGTTCTATAAGCTTCTTGCCATTGCAATTTTAAGTTTAATAGCTCCCGTTATTCTTGCAATTAATGATGCTTCTAATTGGGGTGTTTTTTTCTGGCTACTTCTTTCTTGGATTGTCATCATAGGAATTTATACGCTTAATGTTTTTGACTTTTTTGGAGAGGAATGGAAACAAAAATTAATACAAAAGAAATTCAAAAAAGACTAGCAAAAAATCACAGACAAAAGTGCCGTATTAAATAATTTTCTGTATCCACTTAAAATACTTGAAAGGCGCATATTTCAATGGGATATCTATCCATGTTGGTGTTGTTACTACCGCTCTTTTATTGCTAAAAGCTAAAAAACTCTCATGACCGTGGTAATTTCCGATGCCACTGTTTCCAACACCGCCAAATGGCAAATTATGGTTGCTAATATGCATTAATGTATCATTAATACAGGCACCTCCAGAGCTTGTCTTCGCTAAGATCGTTTGCGCTTTCTTAGTGTTTCCAAAATAATACAAGGCCAATGGCTTTTCATTTTTATTGACATAATCTATAGCAGTATCGATGTGTTTAAAACTCAATACAGGTAAAATAGGTCCAAATATTTCTTCTTGCATTATCAGAAAATCAGGAGTAACGTCCTCTATAATTGTAGGAGCAACAAATTTTTCTGCAACATCCACTTCGCCTCCTGTGTGTATTTTTCCTTGCTTTAACAAACTACGCAATCTTTCTACTGCTTGCTCATTTACAATACGAGGATACAAACGGTTTTGCTTGATTGCATGGCCATACATCAACTTTATTTGCTCTGCCATCTTATCCAGCAACTCTTTTTTGATCGACTGGTGTGCAAATAAATAATCTGGAGCAATACAAGTTTGCCCTGCATTGATTAATTTTCCCCATATAATACGTTTTGCTGCGCGCTCTAAATCGGCATCTTCATCAACAATACACGGACTTTTTCCTCCCAACTCTAAAATTACAGGTGTTAAGTTTTCAGCCGCAGCTTTCATCACCACTTTACCAACCTTAGGGCTACCGGTAAAAAAAATAAGATCAAACCGCTGTGAAAATAAAAGCGTATTTGTTTCATGCCCCCCTTGGATAATACTAATATAATTCGCATCAAAATTATCGGAAATCAACTGTTCCAGCAGTGCTGCAACCGCTGGTGTATCTGGGGAAGGTTTTAATAAACTACAGCATCCTGCAGAAATGGCGCCCACTAAGGTATGCATCAGCAAGTGAAATGGATAGTTCCAAGGTGCTAGGATTAATGCGATTCCTAGAGGCTCAAATATTAACTTACTTGAAGAGGGTAACAAATGTAAGGGCGTTGCAACTCTTTTGGGAGCAGCCCACTGCTTCACCTTTTTTATATGGTAATCAATTTCGTTAAGCACAATACTAATTTCTGTAAGGTATGCTTCCTCTGGAGATTTATGCAAATCGGTCCACAGCGCCGCTTCAATTTTATCTTGAGACTGAAGAATGGCTTTTTTTAATTTCCGAAGCTGCACAATTCTAAAGTCAATACTTTTTGTTTTTTGTGTCGAAAAAAAAATACGGTGCTTGGCTATCTTTTCAATAATTACGTCTTTTGTTGTTTCTGCCATAGGAATTGTTATGAATTATTTTTATGCCCAGTAAAATGCTCCATCGTTTTATAAATACCCAAAGCCGTCCCCGCAAACCAATCGAATGCATTTAGAGAGAGCAGCCCTTGCCCTAATTTTGTGAGTCGATAGATATATCCCGGAATCGTAACCATTCTTTTCTTCTTTTCGATGGCTTTTATAATCGCAAGTGCAGCAACTTTTGGATCTAGAATTGGAATTTTTGATTGCACTCCGTCAAACATGCCGGTATTGATATAATACGGCATTATCGTGGTTACATAGATGTTCTTTTTTAGTAATTTCATCTCCAAACGCAGACTGTCAGACCAACCAATAAGTGCCCATTTGCTAGCCGCATATACTGCCATTTTAGGATTGGAAATTAACCCCCCAGAAGATGCGATATTGCAGATATGTCCAGAATTTTGACCAAGCATGCCCGGTAAAAAGAGTTTCGATATGAGCATCGGAGCACTGGCATTAATCTCCATTGTTTTTAAGATGTCTGAAGTGGAGTGCTCATGAAAGTATTTTCCTGCAACAATGCCTGCATTGTTTATAAGCACCTCTACCACCCCTATTTCTTGGGTTACTTTTAGCGCAGTTTCCTGAACTTGATGCACATCAGATATATCTACGGTAAAACCAATAACAGTTCCTATTTCTGAAAATTCTGAAACCGTCTGTTCAATTTTAGCGGAATTAATATCCCAAATAATCACTTTTGCTTTGCGCGCTAGCAGGGCACCTACCATAATTTTGCCAATTCCTGAAGCGCCTCCTGTTATCAAAATTATTTTACCCTCCATTTCTTGCATGTACTAAAATTTTAAATCGAATTAGCTCCTATAAAAATACTGACTTTATACCGTTTCAGCAATAACAAATGTGATCACTTCATAGAAAGCACTTTCTTTACTCTGCATTTTTTAAACGACTGCAGTGCACCGAACTTCTAATCTCTCATAGCGAAGTTATCTTTTTGAAACTTCAGAAACAAACCAAACGATACAAACAAAAAATCCTGAGCAAAAGCTCAGGATTTTAGTGTGCATGCCCCTAAATTTTGGCTTACATTTCTAATGCTTTTGTAGGATTGTTGTCCATCAATATTTCCATAGGGTTTTCTAAGGCCTCTTTTACAGCAACTAAAAAACCAACAGATTCTCTACCGTCCACAATTCTGTGATCATATGACAATGCAACATACATGATTGGTTGAATTACCACCTGTCCGTTTACTGCCATCGGTCTGTTTACAATATTATGCATTCCTAAAATTCCACTTTGAGGAGGATTTATGATGGGTGTAGACAGCATTGAACCAAAAACACCACCATTGGTAATTGTAAAGGTTCCTCCTGTCATTTCATCAATCGTAATCTGACCATCTCTAGCTCTAATTGCCAAACGCTTTACTTCAGACTCTACGCCTCTAAAAGAAAGGTTTTCAGCATTTCTAACTACAGGAACCATCAATCCTTTTGGACCAGAAACTGCAATCGAAATGTCTTGAAAATCTTGTTTTATTTGAAAATCTCCATCAATCATAGAATTGACATCTGGATACATTTTTAAAGCTCTAACCACTGCCAGGGTAAAGAAAGACATAAAGCCTAGTCCAACACCGTGTCTTGCTTTAAAAGCCTCTTTATACTGTGTTCGTAAATCAAATATTGGCTGCATGTTTACCTCGTTGAAGGTTGTTAACATGGCTGTTTCATTTTTTACTGCAACCAAACGCTCTGCTACTTTTCTGCGCAACATCGACATTTTCTTACGCGTTGTTGCACGTGTTCCATTTGCAGGTTGCGTTCCCATAGAGGGTACCGCTTTCACAGCGTCTTCTTTGGTAATTCTACCATCTTTTCCAGTTCCTGTTACCGCAGTCGTTTCCATTCCTTTTTCTGCTAAAACCTTTTTAGCTGCTGGTGAAGCAGTTCCAGTTGCATAGGTTGCTACGGGTGCCGCTTTTGGAGCTTCTACTTTCTTTTCTTCTTTTGGAGTTGCTGCTTCTGCTGGCGCATCGCCTGCCGGGGCATCACCTGTTGGTTTTGCAGCACTGGTATCTATCAAGCATACGACTGCTCCTACCTCTACAGCATCACCTTCTTCTGCTTTCAAGGTGATAATTCCACTTTCTTCCGCGGGCAATTCTAAGGTTGCTTTGTCAGAATCTACTTCTGCAATGGGTTGGTCTTTTTCAACATAATCTCCATCTTCAACTAACCAACTTGCAATTTCTACTTCTGTAATTGACTCTCCCGGAGAAGGAACTTTCATTTCTAAAACACTCATGGTTTCTTATTTTGTAAACACTGAAGTTAATGCAGTATTTAATTACTTTACTTTTTGTTGCTTAGGAATATTCAACAAGCTTCCAAGCGATATTTAATCATTAATGCTTATTCATTATGTGTAAAAACACTGTCTATTACCGCTTTATGACGCTTTTTAAAACGCGTACTAGAACCCGCTGCGGGTACTGCATAATACTTACGGGAACACACACTTAGTTTCACCAAATCGAACCGTTCTAACATAAAGCTCCAAGCACCCATGTTTCTAGGCTCTTCTTGCGCCCAAACATAATTTTTTACATTTGGATAGCGGTCTATTACTTTCTGAATTTTCTCTAAATGCAGTGGGAATAGCTGTTCAATTCGAACCAAAGCGACATCCTCTCTTTCTAAAATTTCTCTTTCTTCTAAAAGATCATAATAGAATTTACCCATACAGAAAACTAATTTTTTTACCTTTTCAGGGTTTATGGTATCATCAATTACCTCTTGAAATTCACCAGTAGCTAAATCTGCTACAGAACTCATTACTTTCGGGTGCCGTAATAAACTTTTTGGTGTAAATATTACCAATGGCTTTCTGTAATCACGTTTCATTTGTCTTCGCAACAAATGATATAAATTTGCTGGCGTTGTACAATTTGCGAGGGTCATATTATCAATTGCACACAATTGTAAATACCGCTCTATCCTTGCAGATGAATGCTCAGAACCCTGACCTTCGTATCCGTGCGGCAACAAAATTACAATTCCATTTTGTAATTTCCATTTGTCTTCGGCTGCAGAAATATATTGATCGAACATGATCTGCGCACCGTTTGAAAAATCTCCAAATTGTGCCTCCCAGATTGTTAGAGTATTCGGATTTCCCATGGCATATCCATAATCAAAACCTAATACGCCGTATTCCGACAATAGTGAATTGTACACAAACATCTTCCCATTATTGGCGGGATTGGTGTTTAAGAGATTGATTCTCTCTTCTGTAATTTCATCCCTTAAAACCGCATGTCTGTGAGAAAATGTTCCACGCTCTACATCTTGTCCAGAAATACGAACATCAAACCCCTCTTCCATCAAAGAACCATAGGCTAAATTCTCTGCCATTCCCCAATCTAATTTATCGGTTTCAAATGCCATTTTAGCTCTTCCCTGTAAAATACGTTCTACTTTTCTTAAAAACTTAACACCTTTAGGCACTGTAGAAACTATTTTTGCAATCTCTTTTAATTGAGATGCTTTGTACGTTGTATCTACAGACGCTAACATACTAGGCAGATGCTCTCTGTCAAAAGCCTCCCAAGTAGAGGGCATAAACTCTTTTACTTTCGATTTTTTATCTTTTTTAGACAAATCGAACTCTTTCTCCAACATTCCCTTAAACTCGGAAGTAATTTCAGATAAATAATCTTTATCAATACTCCCTTCCTCCAAAAGACGTGCCGCATATATATCCTTTACATTTTGGTGCTTCGAAATTGCTTTGTACAATTTCGGCTGCGTAAATCGAGGCTCATCTCCTTCGTTGTGTCCATATTTTCGATAGCCTAAAAGATCTATAAAAATGTCTGCTTCAAATTTCATTCGAAATGCCAATGCCATCTGCATTGCATGACAAACTGCTTCTGTATCATCTGCATTCACGTGTAAAACTGGAGACAAGGTTACCTTACCAACATCGGTACAATAAGTACTTGAACGTGCATCTAAATAATTGGTTGTAAAACCTACTTGGTTGTTTACAACAATGTGGATGGTCCCTCCTGTTTTGTATCCGTTTAGTTTTGCCATCTGCACAATTTCATAGGCAATTCCCTGACCTGCAATAGCGGCATCTCCATGAATTATAATCGGTAGAATCTTACTAGCATCTCCGTTATATTTTCGATCTATTTTAGCTCTTGTAATTCCTTCTGCAACTGCTGCTACCGTTTCTAAGTGGGACGGATTTGGAACCAAGTTCATTTTAATTTTATTCCCATCTCTAAACGTCTTACTCAACGTTAAACCCAAATGGTACTTTACATCTCCATCAATATCATCATCCTCAAAATCTTTCCCTTCAAACTCGCTAAACAAATCTCGCACAGGTTTCTTAAAGATGTTTACCAAGGCATTTAAACGCCCTCTGTGCGCCATTCCTAAGACACATTCTTGGACTCCAAAGGTTTCTGCCGCCTCTCTTAAGAGTACGCTAATTCCGGGGATTAAAGCCTCTCCTCCTTCTAGAGAAAAACGTTTCTGTCCCACATATTTTGTCTGCAAGAAACTCTCAAACGTTACCGCTTGATTTAATTTAGAAAGAATGTATTTTTTTGAATCTATAGAATAGTTTGGGTGGTTGTCATTTTCATTCAAACGCGCTTGCCACCATTTTAACTTCTCTGGGTTTCGCATGTACATATATTCAACTCCGATAGAATCACAATAAATGCTTTTTAAATGATTTATAATCACCGAAAGTTTTACCCTTCCCAGTCCTAAAACATCTCCCGCCGAAAACTCTTTGTGAAGATCGGCTTCTGTCAATCCAAAATTAGAAATTTCTAATGTTGGCTGATACTGTCTTCTTTCTCTAACAGGGTTTGTCTCTGTGAATAAGTGGCCACGTGTTCTGTAACCATTTATTAAGTCTACTACCAAAAATTCTTTTTTTACTTCTTGAGGAATTTTTGTAGAGACCACTTCTTCTGAAAGCGTGTAATCTTCATTTGCCAAGTCATACCCCTGAAAAAAACTTCTCCAGCTTGGTTCCACTGCATCCGGATTTACTAAGTATTGATCGTATAAATCTGCTATAAAACCTGTATGTGCTCCGTTTAAGAACGAAAATTTATCCATATAATAGTTTGTGCTTAAGAAATAAGCATATTATGAGGCAAAAATACAAAAATTTGGAATTTTAAGAAGAATTTATCTTTATTATATTCGCGTGAAAATAAATGTTTTTTTTTACGAAAATATTTGGTGATACTTTAAAAAAATCTATATTTGCACTCGCTTATCACAAATGTGAGGCAAACTCCTCTTTAGCTCAGTTGGTTAGAGCATCTGACTGTTAATCAGAGGGTCCAAGGTTCGAGTCCTTGAAGAGGAGCAAAAGTTCATAATACATTGACTGCGAAAGTAGCTCAGGGGTAGAGCATCACCTTGCCAAGGTGGGGGTCGCGGGTTCAAATCCCGTCTTTCGCTCTATTATGAAGCAGTACCAATGCTGAAGTGGTGGAATTGGTAGACACGCTGGACTTAAAATCCAGTGGTCAGTAATGGCCGTGCGGGTTCAAGTCCCGCCTTCAGTACAATAACCGTTGTTAATCAATTGATTTTCAACGGTTTTTTGGTTTTATACACCTCATCTTGCCAACCATTTAATGAAAACTAATAATCTAAGGTTCGTTGTCTATCATCTTTAAAAATCCTACGCCCTCTTAGCAACAGAACAGATTTTTTTCACAGTGGTTTTTATTCAATAAAAATAATCTTGTTTTAAACGTAAAAGAGAAGGAATCTAATTAACGATAGTTCGGTGCTATCTAACGACAGTTCAGCACTATCTGTAGACATTTTTAAAAGTCAAGTTTTAATTTTATTATATTTAAGAGATTATTTAATTAATCAATGTTTTCATTGAGTTAGCAATTGGCCACTTCTTCACGGGGTGGTTAACTGTTTAATAAAAGTTCGGTACTACCTATTCGCACATGTTTGAATAGTCCATACTTTTTTCAATTAGAACTCAAAAAAATAGTTAACTAATTTAAATAAAAAAACCACCTAAATACATAAGTGGGTAATGCGTTATTATTAAGTTTACTTCAGCAAACAGCGCAGTTATACTTAAACTAAGCGTTTTAGATTTAGTTCTTTATAAACTTCCTATTGGTTTGACCCACACCATCTGAAATACGAATGGTATACACACCGCTTGGCAATGCCTGAACATTGATGTTGTTTGTGTTTTTTACAAAAAGTACTTTTTTACCCGATGTTTTGTAATTAGAAATGCTTTTGAAGTTTCCTGCCTAAATTTTACTTAGATTTAAAAAACTCACTGAAAAATAAAACTTGATATTTTATGGACGCAGACCAGTATTCCCAGCTGTGTGCTCCGGGTCTTTCAATATAGTGGTGTGCAACCTTATTTTTAGCTAATTTTTCATGCATCCTTTTATTTGCATCATAAAAAAAGTCATCTACACCACAATCAAATATCAGTTTTAATGTGGTTGATTTTAGCAGATGTATCATATTAATCACCGTGTTTTCCTCCCAGTTTTTTGAATGCGTTTCATAAGACCCTAACCTTTTTGGGAGATCCCATCCATCTGAAAATGGACGAATATCTAATCCTCCACTTATACTTCCTGCGGCTCCCCAGATATCTTGGTGTTTGAATGCTAGGTAAAATGCGCCATGCCCTCCCATACTATAACCCTATATAGCTCTATTATCT
>Ga0209482_1002868_pt1 | contig 10333 bp, 8 predicted proteins | sample CoawatmetaG10DNA_FD_187512 | JGI IMG/M metagenome (GOLD analysis project Ga0209482, IMG submission 187512) | Marine microbial communities from the West Antarctic Peninsula - Coastal water metaG104-DNA (SPAdes) (version 2) | ecosystem: Environmental > Aquatic > Marine > Coastal ... | reverse complement strand
GCATAAAATCCTTTGATTAATTGATTTTAAGAATGATATATTTTGTAAGAGTTTAAATTAAATATTTAAGAGATTTAGAGTCAATATTTCATACTAAATTACCAAAGTTATTGGTTAATTGCTATACTATTTCATTAGGTTTCATTATTAACTTGAATGAATACTAAGTAAGCAAGAATTTATAAACATAGCTTACCAATCGTTCATATTGACTTCTATAGTGAAACTGTGGACATTCTAGTTGGTAGGCATACCCTAAAATACTGAGAAAAATATAAGGATTTGAAATAATGAAAATAGGTACTTTTGATTTAGAGAAAGATGGAATTTATATCATTGCAGAGCTTAGTGCTAATCATAATGGTAACTTGCAAAATGCATTAGACACAATAAAAGCTGCAAAGGAAATAGGTGCTGATTGCATTAAGTTGCAAACCTATACAGCTGATACTATTACTCTTGATTGTAAAAAAGATGATTTTATGATTAATCAAGACACACTTTGGGACGGTAAATACCTTTATGATTTATATAAAGAAGCCTCTACTCCTTGGGAGTGGCATCAAGAACTTTTTGATTATGCGCGGTCTATTGGCATAGATATATTTTCAAGTCCTTTTGATAAAACTGCAGTTGATTTCCTAGAGCAATTTGAACCTTCAGCTTATAAGATAGCATCATTTGAAATTACTGACTATGAGCTTATTAAATATACGGCCTCAAAAGGTAAGCCTATTATAATATCTACAGGAATTGCTTCAATTGATGAAATTCAAGATGTGGTAGATATTTGTAGAGGTGAAGGTAATAATGATATTGTCTTGCTTAAGTGCACTTCAGCCTATCCAGCTTCACTTTTAGAGGCAAATTTAATGACAATCCCTAATTTATCAGATGCTTTTAATGTAGTTTGTGGCTTTTCTGATCATACTCTAGGGCAAACTGCACCAATTGTTGCCGCATCATTAGGTGCAAAAATAATTGAAAAGCATTTTATTCTAGATAAATCGCATGGAGGAGTTGATGCTGAATTCTCTATGGATAAGCAAGAGTTTGAAGAAATGATAAAAGCTATAAGAGATGTAGAAAAACTTCTAGGTAAAGTTGATTATAGTATGACTGAAAAAAAGAAAAAATCTAGAGAGCATAGTAGAAGTTTATATGTTGCTAAAAGTATTAAAAAAGGTGAAATTTTTACAGAAGATAATATACGAAGTGTGAGACCGGGATATGGAATGCATCCGAAACATTTAGGCGAAATTTTGGGCACTATTTCTGAAAAAATTTATGAGTTTGGGGATAGGTTTAAATTATGAAATTAAGTCTGATTTGTAAAGTATTAGCGTTAATTTCTTTATATTTAAGCTTAAATCTTAAATTATTATATAGTCAATTGCTAATTAGATAGAGACCTGTGCTTTACTTCATGAATAAAATGCTCAGCCCACTTCCGCCTTACGCCAAAAACTAGAGAGAGAATAAATTTAATCATGAGGCCAAAAACTATAATTACAAAAAGATATAGAGATAATGTACTATCATAAAAAATATCAATTAATATTATTAATAGCATCAGATCCGTACTCCTTGCTCTTCCATCTAGTATAGACCCAAATTTTCTTATCCATAAAGGGTATAGATTTCGTTTTTCATTTAAGTAATTGTTTGAAGTGTGAGAACTTATTTTTTTAGCTTTATTTTCATTTTCTTCAGTTTTGAGAATATCTGGCAATGCATTTATCATCGATACTGATGCTGAGGTCGTGAACTGCTCCCCATTAAAAAAGGGGACTAGAGGAATGATATATGCTAAGAAACCATAACTAGTTTGATGCATAGCAAAAAATCCTAGTCCAATATAGAAGCTAATATTGTTTATAGCTGCACCATATTCATCTAGAACATGTCCAGTTAGGGTTGTCTTATACTTAATTCTTGCTAAGTGCCCATCACTCCAATCTAATATACCCTTATTAAAGGCAATAAAAATTGCTGTTAAATTACAATAAAAATTAGGAATTGACAGTAATATTCCTATAACAATACCTTGTAGCGCATAAGTAATAGTTACTGAATTCGGAGTAATACGAGTCCTTAACAATGAAAAAACCAAGATGACACTGGCATACATATAGTATCTTGCCTTAATATAAGTATAGGGGTTGTTATAAAAGTCATCAAAATAAGGAAATTTTTTTATTTGATGCTTAAAAATGAAATTCTTAAGATCTTTTAGAGAGTTAATATCTTTTTTTTTATAAATCATTTTTTAATTTACTATTGCTTAAAAATTATTTTTTCATTTAACTATATTCTGAGGGAAGATTAGCCCTACCCAATTTTTTATGTATGGTTCAATATGTTATAGTAAATGATTCTATTGAGTATAAGAATGACAAAAAATCAGTTAGTTATTCCATTGATATGGAATGAATTTCTACTGTGCCTTAGAAGAAAATCAATAGTTCCCAGATAAGATTTTAATATTTGAGGTCAATTCTTATGAGTTTTGAGGAGTATTGACTATTAGGTTGAATTATTAATAAAAAGAAACTGTTATTGCTTAAGTATTTATAATTAGATTTATTAGATAATAGAATGATGGAGCATATATTGAAAATATCAAAGATTAAGTGCTTCACCCTTCAATAGAAAATTATATAGTGCAGAATATACTTTTTAGAGCAAACTCATCTTCTACTATTGGAACAGGCCACATAATGCGTGACTTAGTTTTAGCAGAGCAGTTTAAAGATGTAAAGATTATTTTTGCAACACAAGATCTCCCTGGCAATATAAATCATAAAATTGAGGAAAGAAATTATGTGATTGAAATTATTAATTCTAACGATCTTAAAGAACTTGTCGACATTATTAAAAAGCATTTAATCGATATGATTGTCATTGATAATTATGGAATTGATTATGCTTTTGAGAAAGCTTTGAAAGAAATCACAGGGGTAACTGTATTTGTTATTGATGATACCTATGAAAAACACTATTGTGATATCTTGTTAAATCATAATGTTTATGGAGATTCTAATAAATATAAAGGCTTGGTGCCTGAAAAATGTGAAGTAAGATGTGGATCTTCATACACCCTCTTAAGAAATGAATTTATTAAGGAAAAACAAAAAGGAAGGCAGTCTATAGATAATGCTAAACAACTGAATGCCTTTATTTCTATGGGTGGCTCTGACCCCACTAATATCAGTATAAAAATATTGGAAGTATTAAAGAAATTCTCGAATATATATTCACATGTGGTGACAACAACTTCCAACAAAAATCTGAATGAATTGGAAAAATATGTTAGGAGTCAAAATAATATAGCTCTTCACATTAACTCTAACTCAATAGCTCAATTAATGAATAACTCTAACTTTGCAATAGTAACTCCAAGCGTAACTATAAATGAAATTTTATACCTTGAAATACCATTCATAGCTATAAAAACAGCTGAAAATCAAAAATATATGTATAGGTTTATTAAAAAACTTAATCTTAAAATATTAAAAGAATTTAGTGCTGAAGAATTGAAATGTAGTATAGAAGAGTTTGAGTAATACCATAATTCCAGAAAATATGAGGTTATGAATATCTTCAAAATGTATATAATTATGTAAGTAAAAATTATTAAATAAACATTATATGAAAGTTAAATTTATATCCAATGCTTGTTGCATAGTCGAAACAAATGCAGGAACTCAAATTCTTACTGATCCTTGGATTGAAAATGGAGTTTTTGAAGGGTCTTGGTGTCATTTTCATAAACTAAAAACCACTATCAATGATCTCCAAGATATAGATGCAATATATATTAGTCACATTCATCCTGATCACTATGATGATAGATTTTTTAATTTTCCAAAAGATATTCCAATAATTGTTTTAGACCATGGTTTTAATTTTCTTCATCGTAAACTAACAGATGGGGGGTATAAAAATTTGATAAAAATTAAAGACAAAGAAACTATAAAATTTAAGGACCTTAATTTAACTCTATTTGCTCCTTTTGTAAAGCATAATTTTTTTGAAGATAACTCTAAAATTGGTAACTTGATAGATTCAGCAATTGTTTTTCAATCAGATAATCAATCAATATTTAATGCAAATGACAACCAACCTAGCAATGATAGTTGCAGAGAGCTTAAATCTTTATTTGGAAATTTTGATTTAGCAATGATGAACTATAATAATGCAGGGCCTTATCCTTCATGTTTCAATAATTTAACGGAAGAAGAAAAATTTTTAGAACATAATAATAACTTGTTAAGAAATATCGATTTCCTTCATTCAAATCTAAAAATCCTGATGCCAAAATATTTTTTACCTTTCGCTGGGGCATATGTTTTAGGAGGCAAAAATCACTATAAAAATAAATACTTAGGTACCGCATCTTGGGATAGGTGTATTGAAATACTAAAAAATAATGAAAAAGTACAGCAAACAAAATATATTGCATTAAGAGAACAAGACATATTTAATCTAGATACTGGAATGAGCAATAAAGAGTATGTTCCAATTGATGAGCATGAGGTTAAAAACTATATTAAAAATGTTTTAGCAAAAATTAAATATCCCTATGAAAGTGACTCAATGCCAGATATAGAAAAACTTACCGAAGACCTTATCCTATCTTCATCAAAAATGCTCGAAAGGTTAAGCAGAATTAAACTTATTCCTGATATGGATGTATTCATCAATGTTGAGGGTAGAAGTATCAATGTTTTGTCTGTTGAAAAGCCTAAAGGAAAAATTGTATGTACTCTTGATTTAAGACTTTTGAAGAGAATTTTAGATCGAAAAAGCCATTGGAACAATGCCGAAATAGGTTGTCACATTGAATTAAATAGAAGCCCAAACTATTACTCTCCTGACATGCATACTGCACTTCAATTTTTGCATTTATAACACCAGAAAAATATAAATTAATAAGATAAATTTACGTTCTTTTTTAATATTTTCAAGATATAGCTTAGTGGTGTTATCTTAAATCTTACATTGGTTAAATCAGTGTTATGTAAAGATGCTTAAAGGTTAATTGTTATATTTTTTGACTAATTCTGTATACTAAATTTTATGGAAGAATCTTTTAAACTAAGGGAAGTTACAAAAAGTGATTGGAAGATCTTGCTAGAATGGAGAAATGATAAAAATACTCGTCGAAACTCTTTTAACTCTGATTTAATTTCTATAAATACACATAAAGAATTTTTAAATAATGCATTAATCAATCCCAACAGACATCTATTCATCCTTGAATATAATGAAATACCAGTCGGAACTATTAGAGAAGATAGGGTGGATAAAGATGAGTTTGAACTATCCTATGTAATTAGTCCAAAGTATAGAGGTAAGAAGATTGGTCAAATAATGATAAGTTTATATTTAATAGGGCGAAAAGGGTCTTTTTTGTGTGAAGTTAAGGAGGAAAATTTCTCTTCGATAAAAATGATAGAGAATTTAGATTTCAAACTTTTTAAAACAGAAAATAGAGTTAATTTTTATAAGTTAAATCATAGTTAGTAGAAATTCTATAACATTAGCGATCAAACTTCACCTGAAGACTTAAATAAAAGATCTAGCTCGTACCATTCATGGGAAAGAAAAATTGCATCATTACTAGATCGACGAGCAGGAACTAATGATCCCATGTTAATAGAAAGTGGTTAAAAGGAGAATGGTTCAAGAAATAAAATTTAGGTTATAATTCTACGAAAAAATGAAAAAAAATCGACAAATACTTCTAATTTCGCCTAACTTAAAAGGTATGGCTGAGGGACTAAATAGAATCCAACCACCTTTAGGTCTGATGATATCTTCTTCAGTAATGAGAAATAATGGTTATGAAGTTAAAATACATGACTGCGCACTAGAAGGATGGAGTAATAGAGTACAACTAAATGATTCTATGGTTATGATCGGACAGACAAATGAAGAACTTGCTAGTGTAATTGCTGAGTTCTCACCAAGTATTATTGGTATATCTGCTTTATTTTCTAATCTTATGGAGTCAGCCCATAATATTGCAGCAATTGCTAAAAAAGTTAATCAAAAAACTATTGTTATTTTAGGAGGTAATCATATTTCAGCGACAATTAGAGATTATCGTTTTGCAAAATTTGAAAAAGATCCTTTTTTTCCTCCTCAACTTGCTGATCTTGAAGATGAAAATATTGATTTTGCCATGCATGGAGAAGTCGACTTTGAATTTCCTAAACTTGTTGATGCTCTTGTTAACGGTCATGATATTACAAAAATTAAAGGCTTAGCTTTTAAGAATCGTAATGGTGAATCAGAGCCATTTTATATTTCTGATGCTCCATCCCAAATTGCTGATATGGATTCCCTTCCAATGCCTGCTAGAGACTTGGTTAACATGGAGGGTTATTTTGATATTGGAGCCTTCCATTCACCAAAATCTCGCTCTAAGCGCGTACTGAGTGTTATGGCATCAAGAGGGTGTCCTGAAAAATGTACTTTTTGTACTACTCCTGATATGTGGGGTGCGAAAGTTCGGTGGCGCTCAACTGATAACATCATTAATGAAATTACAAATGGAATACGCGATTTTGGAATTGGAGAGTTACAATTTGAAGATGATACTATTACAGCAAGAAAAAAGAACTTACTTGAGCTTTGCTCTGAATTAGAAAAAAAAGTTGGTATCCCATGGTGCACCCCCAATGGTGTTAAAGTTAACTACCATGAAAAAACTCAATTAGAAATGTTTAAAGCTATGAGTGATTCAGGGTGTTATCAAATAACTTTGGCTTGTGAAACTGGAGTCCAGAGTGTAATGGATCGCATTGTGAAGAAAAAACTTAATATTAATTCTATTTACCCTTCTATTGCTAATGCCAAAAAAGCAGGCATGCTTGTTCACACTTTTTGGGTTTTAGGATTTCCGGGTGAAACTTATGAGGAAATTCAGGAAACTGTTGACTTTGCAATGAATTCAGGAGCAGATAGTTTTTCTTTTGCTATATTAAGCCCTCTTCCAGGAACTCCTATTTATAAGGATGTTGTTCTTAATAATTTGTTCTGGAAAGACACAAGTATAGATGATCTCTTATACAGATCTTCGTTGATAAAGGTGGATGGATTTGACAATGCCAGTCAGTTTGAGGACTTTGTCTCTAAAGCCAACTTCAATGCTAATAGTTTATTATTAAAAAATGATCCAAAACGATTTAAGCTTAAATATAATGAAATTAATGCAAATTCTTTACAAAAACAGACTTAATTTCATAATTTAAATCTGTTACAAAAAACTCATAAAATGTTTCAGAAATAGTGCCTTTTAGAAGAGATGGGTTATAAGTGTTGTAAGATGAAGATTTATCTAAACATTTACGACCAAATCTACTCAACGGTTACAGATTTAGCTAAATTTCTAGGCTTATCAATGTCTGTTCCTTTAAATAAAGCAACGTGATAACTTAGTAATTGAAGGGGTATTGTGAAAATAATTGGCGCTGTTATTCTTCCTAAATTTGAAGTAATTGGTATTACTTCCATCGCATCCATTTTTTCTACTCTAGAGTTTTCATCTTCAAAGACAATCATTTGTGAGCCTCTAGACTTAACTTCCTGTAAATTAGATTTTAATTTTCCTAAAAGCTCATCATTTGGTGCAATGGCAATGACTGGCATATTTTTATCAATCAGCGCTATAGGGCCATGCTTCAACTCACCTGCAGGATAAGCCTCTGCATGAATATAGCTAATTTCCTTTAGTTTGAGCGCGCCTTCCATGGCGATAGCATGCATTGTTCCTCTTCCTAAAAAGAGGGCGCTATTTGTTTCCTTAAATTGTACAGCTAGTTTCTTAATTTGTACTTCTTGAAGTAATGCTTCATTAATTAGTCCTGGCAAGCGCTTTAACCCATCAACAATTCCTTTTTCTTGTTTTTTATTAATTGTATTTTTTAATTTACCAATAGAGCAAGTTAAGAGCGCTAAAGAAACAAGCTGAGTAGTAAATGCTTTTGTACTTGCAACTCCAATTTCAGGCCCAGCATGAGTTAAAAAGGTTAAATCAGAAAGCCTTGTGAGGCTAGATTCTGCAGAATTAGTTATACAAAGAGATGAAATATTGCTGTTTATTTTTTTTGCAGTCTTAAGGGCTTCAACTGTATCAGCTGTTTCACCACTTTGTGAAAGGGTTACAAAGAGAGTGTCATTTAATAGGATAGGCCGACGATATCGATATTCGCTTGCTACTTCTACATTACAAGGTATCTTGGCAATATCTTCCAACCAATATTTAGCAACTAGACTGGCGTTATAACTTGTTCCACAGGCTACAATTTGAACCTGTTTAATTCTACTAAAGTTTTCTTTAGCTTTATGCCCAAAAGACGAAATTAGGACTGAATTATTTGTTATGCGTGATTCTAATGTATCCCTTATAGCTTGAGGCTGTTCAAAAATTTCTTTTTGCATAAAGTGGTCGTAATTCCCTAAGTCAACTTGGCCCACCTTCAAATTCGATATTTTGATTGGCCGATCAACTATATTGCTATCTTTATCATAAATGGTAATTTTGTCTATTTTTATTTCAGCAACATCTCCTTCTTCTAGAAAAATAAACTCGTTAGTTACAGATAAAAGTGCCATTTGATCTGATGCAAGGTAATTTCCATTTTTTCCAATACCAATTACTAAAGGTGAACCCTTCCTTGCAGCAATAATTTGATCAGGATATTTAGATGAAATTACTCCTAGTCCATAAGATCCAGAAAAAGACTTGATTGCTAGTAGGACTGAAGAGATTAAAGTATTACATGATTTCATAGCAAAATCAATTGCATGTGCAATAACTTCACTATCAGTCTCAGACGAAAATAAGTAGCCTTTATTTAGCTGATCATTCTTAAGAGTAATATAATTTTCAATAATTCCATTATGAACTAAACTAACTGAATTCTTAGATATGTGAGGATGTGCATTAGAAATAGTAGGCTCTCCATGAGTTGCCCAGCGAGTATGAGCAATTCCAATATTTCCATTAATCTTTTGATCTCTTGATTTTAATTTCTCCGCAAGGTTTTTAACCTTACCCACTGATCTTGCTCGATCAAAAGTGTTATTTTTAGATAATACTATAAGTCCAGATGAATCATAGCCTCTATACTCTAGTCGGTTTAACCCCTCTAATAATAGAGCTATAATATCTTTATTTGTAACACCACCAACAATTCCACACATAAATGCTAACTAATATAATAATAATTAGTATTATAGTTAATAATCAATTTTGAGCTATTAGTAATTAGATTTAAAGCTCTTATAATATTTTGGCTATTTGCTATGAATTTTAAGGGTTTCTAAGCTAAATCAACTTTTAGATTATAATAAAGCACATAATGAAAGCGGACTTACATAATCATTCGTACTATTCAGATGGCGTCTTATCACCAAGTGAGGTTGTTAAGCTAGCTAGTGAAGCAGAGTGTGATTTATTTTCATTAACTGATCATGATACTACTGATGGAATTGCTGAGGCTCAATTAGAAGCGGATAAGTTAAATCTTAATCTTATCAATGGAGTTGAAATTTCTGCACTTTGGCGAAATATGGCTATTCATATATTAGGCTTAGGCATTGATATCAATAATGATGTCTTACAAACTGGGCTAGAGCATAATCAAAAATTACGAAAAGAAAGAGCAGAAAAAATAGCTCTTGGTCTTTGGCGCTCCGGAATTAAAGATGCACTAGAGAAAACACAAAGTTTTAGTAAAACGGACATGTTAACCCGAACACATTTTGCACAGATGTTAATTAGTGAGGGTTATTGCAAAGACATGAAAGCAGTATTTAGACGTTATTTAACGGGTAAAAAACCTGGTGGAGTTCGTGTTGAGTGGGAAGATTTTGATGAGGTAGTAAATTGGATCCATGCAGCTGGTGGTAAGGCTTTTATAGCCCACCCTTTTAGGTATCGAATGACGCATACAAAAATTAAGACTATGCTTAATGATTTTAAATTTGTACTAGGTGATGGCATAGAAATCGTAACAGGAACAAGCTCGGACGAAGAAATTCAACTTGGAAATCAGTGGGCAGGACAATATAATTTATTAGCAACATGCGGATCTGATTTTCATGGATGGCCAAACCAAAGAGTTCGTATAGGGAATTTAAAAGATTTACCAGACTCTGAAAAAGCTGTTTGGAGATACTTATAATGTCAGTAATAGTTCATATCCATCCTGAAAACCCTCAGCCACGACTCATTAAACAGGTCATTGAGATTATGGAAAAAGGTGGGGTTATCGCTTACCCAACAGATTCAGGTTACGCTCTAGGCTGCACTCTGGGC
>Ga0209482_1002862_pt1 | contig 10352 bp, 7 predicted proteins | sample CoawatmetaG10DNA_FD_187512 | JGI IMG/M metagenome (GOLD analysis project Ga0209482, IMG submission 187512) | Marine microbial communities from the West Antarctic Peninsula - Coastal water metaG104-DNA (SPAdes) (version 2) | ecosystem: Environmental > Aquatic > Marine > Coastal ... | reverse complement strand
AATGCCTTTCAAAAATGAAGGTAATAAAATCTGGTAATTTTTATCAGATTAGTATTGGAAGCCTTCAGCTCAATCAAACAAAATCAATTGCACTCCTTGCTTCAATTGGAAAATATATTAAAGATTCCAATTTACCATTTGAGAGTCATATTACTTGGGATGACGTTGAGACAGGAAAAGAGAATGAAAGCTCGGTTGTTAATTCAACTTTAAATGTTGTTTCAATCGCAGAAGAAAAAAGTACCGAAATTAATACAGCCGTTGTTCAAAAAGTTGCAGATCTTTGGGAGGCCTCAATGGCCTATGAGTCATTAATTTTAAATGAACAGAATCAATTTGATGAGGCAAGCGACATATACGCAAATAATTCAATGAAATTTAGCTTATGTGTGGACTCTCTTGAAGATAGTGATATTCGGAAAGAACGATTCAATTCTATGCAAAAAAAGGTCGCAAAGCAGTGGCAAGGTCGCTCAAAAAATAGTTCATATAATTTTGTTAAAAAAATGTCAATGAGTGAGCCAGACCTTCGCCAACGAGACCCTGGTCAATGGCATGATGAATTCTAGTTTTTTTTTAAGTCATATTTCGTTTAAACCTAGATAATTAAGTTCAGATTGAATTAGAATACCAATAATGAATTATCTAGTTCACAAAGACTTTGCAGAGTCACTAAGCAAATTATCCAACAAAGGCTTTAATTTTGCCTCATCATATCAAAAAGGTCTTAAGCCTTACCTTTTAGCCTGTGAAGGTAAAACTTTTGATGAAGCTTTTTATGGCTTAAAGATAACCAATAATGGTGAAAAAAGGATTAATCATGCTGTTAAATTTGATTTAGGAAGAGCGTGTCGAATGGTCATCATTAAAAACAAAGATATGTGTCACTTTTTATATGCTGGAATTCATCAAGACGTAGAAAAATGGCTAGACAAGCACAGAGGACTTAAGACAGTCATTGAAGCAGATAATGCTGTGATTTCGACAATTCATGTCTCTAAAGTTGGGGAAAAGCAACAAACCCCTCTTGTTGATCAAAATATGAAAAAATTCAATTTATGTGGACAATTAAATTCAACTGACCAAGATTTTTTATTTAGAGAAGACATCTCGCCATCAACTTTAGGCGCCATATACATACTGGATTCAATGGACACAAATGATCATATCTGGAATGTTTTATTAGAAATTAATGACAGTAAAAAATCAACCGCAATATTTGATATTTTAATTTTATTAAGGCAGCCAAAGGCCAATTCAATCAGAATCCAAAAAATTATTAGTGATATGAAAAATAAGCTGATTCCTTTTGAAGATGCATCTCCTGATGAAATTGAAATAATTGAAGGCAGTTCTGAAGTTTCAGTAATCACCCTTAAGAAATTTGATCCAAAAATTACGCGCAATACCCTTGAGAGTAAGAATTTTCGAAATTGGATGCTTTACATGCACCCAGATCAAGAAAAATATGTAGATAAAAATTATAATGGTCCTGTACTATTAAAGGGTGTTAGTGGCTCGGGAAAAACTGCAATTGTTGTTAATCGTGCGATAAGACTAGCTAGAGATAATCCTGACAAGAAAATTATGGTCTTCACCCTCAATAAGGCCCTTGGTAAATTAATAGATGACCTTGTTGAAACTGCTGCTAGTGAACTTACTAATCTCAGTGTTATGTCGTTATGGCCATTTTGCACACAGCAATTATCAGTTTTTGATCCAAAGCATCCTATTCATTACGAAGAGGAAACAAAGAATACAAATAAGCACAGTCATTCTGATCACATCGATGAAATTTGGCATGAATACTACCATCAAGAGCTCAGATTTTATTTAGCAGATGTTTTGCTCCCTGTTCACCAATCCCTCCTTCAAAACCATATCCACCCTAAAGAATACTTGAGAGAAGAATTTGATTTTATTCGCTCAGCTCTTCCAGCCAATGAGAGAAATAAATATCTAGAGATTAAAAGAGAAGGAAGATCATTTGCACTGCAAGAAAATTTTAGAGAAATAGTTCTTAAAGGCCTTTCAGGCTGGGAAAAGAAAATGGAAACCATTGGAACCATTGATTATCTTGGTTTGACATCTAAATTGTATGAATTTTATGATCAAATTGAGCCTCTCTATGACTCTATTCTCATAGATGAAATGCAAGACTTAGGAACTCTAGAGCTTAAAATTATTAGAAAGCTTGTAAAAGAAGGTGAGAATGATCTATTTTTAGCTGGTGATAATGCACAAAGAGTTCTTACAAAACAGCATGACTTTTCGGCTGCAAATATTAATATTCGGGGTCGTTCATACGAGATTTACCAAAACTATAGAAACACTAAAGAAATCCTTGATGCAGCCAATAATGTTCTAGAAGAGAATCTGACTGGAACAACTAGCTGGGTACAAGATATAAACATTCTTCAGCCAGAGTTTGCTGAGACCTCTGACTTTCTTCCTTTCATCTATGATGCTAATTCAATTAGCAATGAACTTACGTATGCAGTTCAATACCTTCAAAATCAAATAATTGGAAGTGAGGATGATCAAACAGCTTGTATTGCCATAGTAGGCTACGATCTCAGTGAACTTAAACTCCTAGCAAATGACTTAAAAGTTCAGTTACTAGATGGAACTATAGAGCTTGAAAATAAAAAAATCTTTTTATCAGACTTAGAGCAAACTAAGGGGTTTGAATTTGACCATATGGTTATTGTTAATTGCACGAGTGAAGCTCTTCCAAACCCAAATCTTCCAGAAGAAGAAGCTTTTAGAGATCTATCAAGATTCTATGTAGCAATGACAAGAGCAAGAAAAAATCTAGTAATCTCGTACCACAATAAAATTTCGAAATTTCTTGTTAATTCTGTTGATAATTACTTTATCACTGAATCATGGAGTAACCAAATTGAACTTTCAGACAATCTTAAGATTGCTGTAATTAATGAAACACTTAGGCCCGAAAGATTTCAACATTGCAACCAAATTGGCAGAGATAGATACTCAAATAAAAGCAATTATGGAGCCCTAACAGGTAAAGAATTGTTATTTACCATAAAAGCAATTGGCATGAGCAAAGAAAGACAAGACAAGCTATTAAAATATGTGACTGGAACTAGACTAAAGTCACAAAATGCCAGAGACTCTTCATGGAGAAACCTAAATGATCTTTTTAGAGAGCCACAGATCAATATCAATGCAACACTAGCAGGTGGCTTCGATGACGTAAAAAAAGAAGTGGAGTACTTTAGGGATTTATTTGAGATTGATGCATCCATTCAATCAATAATAACACAAGGAGAAGTAAAAATAGAAAATGAGAGTATAAGTAGCGTGACAACTAAAGCCTCAAACACATGGAACGTAATACTACATAATACCGGGATTTGTATGCACTGCGGTGAACCAGCAATACCAGGCGACTATGTTTGTTATGCATGCAACCCAGGATAAAAAAAGAGGTCAATAAAGACCTCTTATAAAACTGAATAATTGTTATAAATTAATTTAAAGAAGGTGACATAGGAATGTCTGACTCTTCAAATGGCAATTGAGCCAATGCAATCATAAGTATTTCTTTTTTACTTAATCTATCCAAAAGATCAAAAGCCTCTTCCTTACTCTCTGCAGGAATCGCAACATGAATATCCAGATTAACACAAATCTCCTGATGTGACTTCATGATAGATTATTACTCCTAGCTCTAATTCAAAAATAAATTTATTTAAATAATAATACTTAATAACTTTCAAAGCATTATTAACAACTTATAAAAAATTATGTTATTTCATTTATAGATAAATTTGATATATAATCAATATTGATATAGATAAATTAGTAATTTTTGTACTAGTATATATCATAAATGTACTAGTTTATTTAATATTTTATATATATTTTAATTTATTATGTATAATACATTATTCATATGTGTATTTTATAAGGATAAATTATGGGTAAAAATAGAGATAAATTTGTTGAATTGGCTGAAAATAGAGTTTCTAGAGTAGTTAAAGATATTAGATTAATTGGTAATTTGTCTAATCGCACCAATTATTCTTATACTGACGAAGATGTTAAAAAGATAGTTAGCACTTTAAAGTCTGAAATATCAAAACTCCAAAAACGATTTGAAACTTCTGTTTCACTTGACGAAGATGGTTTTAAACTTTAACCTAGAATAAAAAGGACAATATATGGCTGAATGGAACTTTAGAGCAAAGAAGACTGGTGATAAGACTAAAGATGTTCCATTAGATGATTTTTTTACTAAATCATCAGAGGCTAGCACTTTTGTTAGAGAGTCTGTTCAAAACTCTCTTGATGGAAGAGTTGATCAAAAATCTCCGGTCAGAGTAAACATTTCAATTAATACTGATACAAGTAAATTAAGTTCAAACCAAGTTTTAAAATGGTTTAAGCCCGAAGGAATTGAACACTTTAAATCCGAAGGATCAGGCCTTATTAATTTACCAGATTTTAATGATGATTGCTCCTATCTTGTTTATGAAGATTTCAATACCATTGGTCTTAATGGTGATATTTGGCAGGATTCTAAAATAAAAGATAAGCCTAATCATTTTTATGGTTTTTATCGTCAAGAAGGACAAACTGAAAAAATTACTGGAAATGGTTCAGCTGGTGTAGGAAAAATTGTGTTTCCAATGGCAAGTAAGGTCAGAACGATATTTGGCTTTACAACAAGAACTGAAGACAACAAAACTTATTTAATGGGTGTAAGTTCACTCTCTTATCATAAAGTTAACAATAAAGTTTTTACTGGAGATGGATATTTTGCAAATTCATTATTAAATGACGCATCTTCAATTTCAGTCCCAAGCAATATAGATTCTAACGAATTCAAGGATTTCCCAATTCCAATTGATGACACAGAAATTTTAGAGAAATTTAGAGATGAATTTAATCTCAAAAGAAAAGGTGAATTTGGCCTTTCAGTTGTTGTTCCTTGGCTTGATGACAGCATTAATTATGATGAACTTGCAAAAAGCGTGATAGAGGAATATTATCCTGCTGTTATGTCAGGTGCATTGATGATAGAAATAATTAAGAATGGTGATAAATCTATTATTATTAATGACGAAACTATAACAAATCTAGCTTCTCAAAATTCAAATATAGATAATGAGCTCTTGCTAAAAATTTTACTTGCAGAAGAATTTTACTCGGCTCCAGGAATCAACAATAATCTTGGAAAGGATAACTCTATAGAATTACAAAAAATCACTAAAATAGTCCATAGATGGACTGATAAAGATACGTCAGAGCGTTTACTGAATGAAGAAATAATTTCTAAAATTAAAGAAAATTTAGAATCAAAGGATTCCGTTGCAAGGATAAAAATACCAGTAACAATTAACCAAGAAGATGGCCAAAAAAAAGTGTCTTTTTTTCACATCCTTATTCAAAGAGTTGATCGTCAAATAAAACCAACGTTTATTAGAGATCAACTCATTATTCCAGAAGCATCAAATAAGAAACTTAGTGGATACTTGGTAATGGTTTTTTTACAAGATGAAGAAATCGATAATTTTGCAAGAAGTGCTGAAAACCCATCGCATCGAACATGGAGCTCTAAAACAACGCAGTTTAAAAAAAATAAATATCGAAGTGGTAAAGATTTACTCACATTTATTAAAACCGCTCCTCAACAAATCATTCAAAAACTGGTCAGTGCAGATGAAAAACCTGACACCACTCTATTGTCTGATATTTTTAATATAGAATTTGAGGGAGCTGACCCAACTAAAAAGAAAGGAAAAAAAGTAAAACCTCCTCAACCTCCTCCTCCTCCTCCTCCAAGAAAAATTTATTTCACAGAAAATCAAATAGATGCTGGCTTTAAAGTGTCAGGTGGCGAAGATCTGAAAACCAATAGAAAATTTAATATTCGTGCAGGTTATCGAATCTCTGGTAGCAGAAAAATAAAGTGGCATGAGGAAGATTTTAAATTCGAAGATTTAGAAATTGTTCACGAGAATGTTTCAGAACTTTCATGTTCTGGTAACAAAATATCTTTTATTGCAAACTCTAAAAGCTTTTCAGTTCAAGTTTCTGGATTTGATACCAATCGAGACTTAATTGTTTCTCCTACAAGTCAAAAATTGGAGAATGAAGATGCGTAAATATAATTACACAGGCAGGAAAAAAATTAATAAAGAAGATTTTGTCTTGAGCATGCATTCAATTAGTGAATCGAATAATTCTTACTTTGAGTTTGAAATTGAGGAATCCATAACAAGCTTATTTAACCCTGCCTCAAACCTAGTTCTAGAAGCTTACCATCGGGCAACTTTTATGAGATTTGACTGGGGAAAAATTAATAACCTAAAGCCAGCTAAAGATCGATATTTAACCGCATTTACTGATCCTGAGTTTATCCAATTCAGAATTAAAATTATTAGCGAATTAGGAATGATTGAAGCGTTAGCAGATCAAGTTAAACCTGAATCTGACAGAGAAAAATCATACTCACAAGGTATTTTGGCTGTTCAAAATACTGATCTAGAAGGATCAATATGGGAGATAGAGTTTGATGAAGATGATAACGTAAACCCTTTACTTAAGATTGATACAGAAATTGACAAAAATCGCCTAAATCACAATATTCAGCTGAAGGCCTCAATCCTTCCCAGAGCATTCCATGCAATCCTAACAGAAATCCTATTTTTCTCTGGTGAGGCTTTTGATTTTACAACTGAAGAAAAAGACACAAATTGGCGCTCAAGATGGTGGCTTTTTTGTGAAAAACTTGACAGAAAATTAAGCTTTGATGAAGTTTCTGGTATGACCGAGGAGGATAAAAAAGCTTGGATTGATGCAACAGTTGCTTTCTTTTCCAGAAAAATGAATTTTAAAAATGATTTATTAGACAGTCTTTTAGACACTTAATAGGAAACCAAAATGAAATTATCAAAACTCAGCAAAGACGGTATTAATGAATTCATAGACTTCATCGATAATATCAATACCATTGAAGATGTAGAGAGAAGACGCCAGCAAATTTTGAACGATCACAGCTCACTTGTTGATGACATTGAATGCAAGCCTATCAGCAGTTCGCCTCAGTCTAAACTGGAAGTTACAAAATATTTATTCAACCTACTTGAGCAGTCTTCTGTATCAGCAGAGACAGATAAAGAACTATGGTCTTGGCTCTCTCTATATTATTTTGATACTATTCATAAAAAAAATAAAAACAATGAATACACATTAGGTGAAATAAATAAATGGATTCCAAACTTTGAAGACTATAGAAAATATTATCGACATCTTCTTCTTGGTCCATGGAATATTTATAAGCAGCATAAGGGTGATATAGATACAATTTCTGGAATTTTGTGTGGAGAAATACACACACCAGGTGATGTTTATGAGCAGCTTGCATCAAGACAAGAATGGATAACATCATCTCAGATTCAAAAAGCGGTCACTAAACTCTACTATGATCATAATAATATGTCACTTAAAAAAGGGTCTGGTGGTAAAGGAGGAGGATCTGCAAGAAGGCTATCAGATGTACTCAAACAGTTTAATATGAATTATGATTTTTATGCAATCAAATCAGACGATTTAATTAATCTTCTACCTAAGGAATTTGATCGATTCAAATCAGCTTATTAACTCATTTTAAAATTAATAATAGAACTCTTAATCGTTTGATTTAGATTAAAATTTTCCAATACTATTTGATTTTAGAGCAACTAAATGACCATCCCAATAATTGATTTATTTGCAGGCCCTGGTGGCCTAGGTGAGGGATTTTCATCTTACAAAAATTCAAACTCTTCTCCATTCAATTTAGCTCTGTCCATTGAAAAAGATCCAATTGCCCATCGAACCCTAAAACTTCGATCATTTACTCGTCAATTTAAAAGCGATATTCCTGAAGAGTACTACAATTATGTTCGGACCGAGAAGGCAGTTATTGATCAATACCTCTACAATGATAAGTTTAAAAAACAACTTCAAAGTGCCGAATCTGAAGCAATTAACTTAGCCCTTGGACCTGATAATCCAGAGATTGAAAGATTAATTAAAGGAAAAATTGCTAATAGAGAAGATTGGGTTCTTATTGGAGGTCCGCCCTGCCAGGCTTACTCTTTAATTGGTAGAGCTCGAATGAAAAAGAACGAAAACTTTGCAATAGATGAGCGTCATACATTGTATGAGAACTATTTACAAATGCTTGCTAAATTTAAACCTGCAGTTTTTGTAATGGAAAACGTTAAAGGAATGCTTTCATCAAAGATTGATGGTGAGTCCGTATTTGCTCGAATTATGGATGATCTTTCTCACCCAACACTTACATTAGAAAAATCTAAAAAATCATCCTTAAGATATAAAATCTATTCCTTTACTGTTGATAAAGAAGATCCAGACAACTTAGAACCTTCCGACTTCATCATTAAGTCGGAAAACTATGGTATTCCTCAAAGAAGGCACCGAGTTATATTGTTAGGAATTCGAACTGACAAAAATCATAGCTTAGATTCTGATTTACTCTTAGAGGCTGAATCTCCTATCTCAGTTTATGATGCAATTGGGGATCTTCCAAGACTTAGAAGTAGAATTTCGAGAAAAATTTCTGATGGTGGTGATACTTTTAGCAATTGGCAAGCTAATATCGAAAACATGCCCATGAATTTAAATATTGAAGCTAAAGACATTGAATCAAGCATCACCAATACTATCTCTGAAATTATGAAATCTAAAGTCCAAGCAAACACTGGTGGAAGATTTACTTCTGAAGAAATTTCAATAAATAATAACAGCTCTAACTTTTTGAAGCAAAATTGGAGCTGGTTTCATGATGAAAAAATTGGAGGTGTCCTTAATCACCAATCAAGGAGACATATGGACTCTGATATTCATAGGTACCTGTTCTGCTCAGTATTTGCACAACAAAAAAATCGAGCACCAAAACTTAAAGATTTTCCTGATGTGCTACTTCCAAACCACAGAAATGTTGATAAAGGTAAAGCAGGGCTTTTTTCAGATCGATTTAGAGTTCAACTAAGAAATAATCCCGCTACTACAGTAACCTCTCACATATCTAAAGATGGTCATTACTATATTCATTATGACCCAACTCAGTGCAGAAGCTTAAGTGTTAGAGAGGCTGCGCGCTTACAAACTTTTCCAGATAATTACTTCTTTGAAGGAACTGTTACTCAGCAGTATCATCAGGTTGGCAACGCAGTGCCACCAATTCTAGCTAAAAAATTAGCTGATACTGTTTATCAAATTATGAAAAGTAGAGGGCAGGCTAATTAATATTTTTGAGCTTTAGCTCATCTACCTGTATGTAAAAAGTTTTTAATAGTTTTTGCGTTTTATTCATAGCAGTATTTTTATATTCTTTATTATTTAATTATCGCCGTAATATTTTTTTATTTCTTTTATAAAATACTTTTCTAATTTATCAATTATCTGCTCTTTTGAAGGAGTTTCTGTTGGGTTAAAGTGAAGTTTAGGAATATATGCACCACCGCTCATTGCTGTCAGTATATTTCCCTTTTTGTTACCTTTGGAATTGTGAGTGGGATAATTAGCAGTAATAACAATATCAAAAGCACTTCTTCCAAGTTTAAGATTTTTTAAATCGTAGTTTTTAATTTCAGTTTTGTTTTGTATTTTGCATTTAATATCCCACTCAGTTGTTTTAACTCCAAAAGCTAAAAAATAACGAGTTATCTCATCTATTAGATCGTTTTTAGAGCAGCTAATTTGGCCTAAAATAAGAATTTCATACTTGTTATGTTTGCTCAGTTCTTTTAATACATACTTTAATCTTTTTTGTAACAATTTATTTTCATTATTTTTTGAGCTTTCTTCTAGACTGCCAAGTGTAACTTCAGCAACTTTAGGAATAGGTTTGGGAGTAAGCCTGGCATCCGAATCTTCATTTACTGGTTTGGCATCCAAACTTTTAATTTCTGGCTTAGGTGCCTCCTTACCAAAACCCAGAGAGTCCATTACATCAACCATTTTGTTGAATACATCATTCGTTTCATTTTTCTTGTCATTCCTAGAGTAGTCATTCCAACCTAAAATTTTCATACCTTCTACGAGTGCATTAAATCCGCTATCTTGCCCAGACAGTTCATCAGACTGATCATCTAAGGATTTATTCTGCAATGACTTATCAAGAGTTATTATTTTTGAAGATTCACTAAAAACATTGGATCTAAAAAAATCTTTGTAGTGTTTGTTTTCAATATCGATGATAAATAAATTATATCTACACCGAGTCAAAGCCGTATAAACAAGCTCATCATTGTTTTCATTTGGGTTTAGAATCAAAAAAAGATTAGGTATTTCCCAACCTTTAAAACTAT
>Ga0209482_1002856_pt1 | contig 10363 bp, 10 predicted proteins | sample CoawatmetaG10DNA_FD_187512 | JGI IMG/M metagenome (GOLD analysis project Ga0209482, IMG submission 187512) | Marine microbial communities from the West Antarctic Peninsula - Coastal water metaG104-DNA (SPAdes) (version 2) | ecosystem: Environmental > Aquatic > Marine > Coastal ... | reverse complement strand
TTACAGATAAATAATTTTTTATTTAGTGAACTATGCTTTCTTTTGTAATTACTTTAACTAATGTTTTCCATAAAATTTTGATATCAAATAAAAAAGATTTTTTCTGTAAATATTCAACATCTAATGTTACCTTTTCTAATACTGATATTTCATCTCGTCCATTAATTTGCGCCCAACCAGTCAAACCTGGAAGTAGCTGGTTTACTTGTTTTAGACCTCTTAAACGTATAAGATCATTCTGATTAAATAAAGCAGGTCTAGGGCCAACAAAACTCATATCTCCCTTTAGAATCGAAAATAATTGAGGAATTTCGTCTAAGCTATATTGCCGAAGGAAGCCACCAATAGAAGAAATGTATACATCAGGGTCTTCAATTATATGGGTTGCGATTTCAGGTGTTCCTAACCTCATTGAGCGAAACTTAGGCATATTAAAAATCCTATCTTTTCTTCCCACTCGTTTAGACCAATATATTGCAGGCCCTCTTGAATCTAATCTTATAGAAATCGCAATTAAAATCATTGGTATTAAAAGCACAATACAAAGTAGCAATGCAAATATTAAATCAAAAATTCGTTTCATTCATTTCACCAAGAGATCGTTGCGCCTTAAACCCCAAAGAAGAAAGTTTATCTGAAGAGTAATATTCATCGCCAAAAAGTTTTTCAATATCAAATAATTTTCCAAAAGTAACTAAGGATACAATTTTAAATAGCAAAAAAGGCACACTCCACTTAGGGGTTGATTTTCCTAATATTTTACACATTACTTCATATATTTCTCTTGTAGAGTAAGGATTACCATCTGTAGCATTAAAAATATTTCCACTTGAGCAGCTACTTTTGGATAGAAGAATAATTGCCCTAACAAGATCATCTACGTGGATCATTGAACGACGATTATTTTTATTTGGCAATGGTGGGAACCAGCCTTTTTTAATACTTGACAACATCATAGAGAGATTCCCCTTAACATTTGGCCCATATACAAGTGCAGGTCTTAATATAAGAATTTTCATTTCAGACTTATTGCTAATTTTCAATAGCTCTAGTTCTGCTTCACGCTTTGACTTGCCATATAAGTCTTTTGGAACTCCTTGATCAAGTTCGGTCATACACTTTTCAGGGCTAGGAGCCCCGCCTGCCTTAACACTACTTATGAAAATAAACTTTTTAACACCGGCAATAGAAGCTAAATTTGCTAAATGAACAGAAGTATCAACATTGATAGATTTATATCGATCAGATGTTAGGGCACTATTTCTTACATCATGCGCATACCCAGCAAGATGAATAATCGTATCAACCTGACTCATAATGTTGACTGGAATTGGGCCCCGCTCAAGATCACATATAACTGTTTCAAACCCATAAATTTTATTTCTAGATAGCAAAGTTAAGTCAATCCCTTCTGACTTCAAGGCATTAATAAGCCTTATTCCAATAAATCCAGAGGCACCAGTAATTAAGTACACTTAAATAGCCTTGACTGGGAAGCGGCCAATATGCTTAATAAAAAAAAGCATCAAACTAGTTATATGCCATTTCAAATAAATAAATTTTTTATGACTCGACCTTCTAGCATCATGAATCACATTAATGTTAGAACATAAAAGAACCTTATAACTTAACTTCCATGCCCTAAGACAAATATCAACATCCTCATAGTAAAGATGATATTTTTCATCAAAACCTTTTAATTCTTTATATTTTTTAGATACAAAAAGTAAAAACATTCCACCTACCCAATCAGGATATGTAATGCCTATTTTATTGTCAATTGGGTACTCACCTCTATAATTGGAAAATACTTTTTTAAATATTCCCCAAGGGGTTGGAAAATATCTTGCACTATCCTCTATCTCCCCATTTAAATTCTTAATTAATGGGGAAACAATACACACTGAAGAATCTTCAAAGCAGCCAACCAGAGCATTAAATGGCTCACAATTTAAGTCAATATCTGGATTCATAACACAAAAAAAATCGGACTCACAGAATTGAAATGCCTGATTATGATTTGCTCCAAAGCCTTTTGATTGTCGATTCTGAATAGTCAAAACCTCAAATGGAAAAGTCTTTTTAATTGATTTTTTTTGTTCAATAGTATTATGTGTAACAATTACTTTAGAGATATTAGTCGAGTACTTTGCTAATTTATCCAAGAGTGATATTAGCATTAAATCTTGATTATGACTGACAATTGAAATTGTTATTTTACGCAAATCTAAACCCCTATTTAAGCTCAGAGCTTGGAACTAAATCAACTCTTGTAAAAATACCATAAATACAATATTGATTTAAATATTTATCTAGTAATTTTAAGTTTATTGGCATAGCAAAAATTTTGAGTTCTTTAAAGCCATTTTGACTTAGCGTTTTAATTAACTTTTCTTTTGAATAAAATACTTTATGATCAGAATCTTTTGTAAAACCGAGTGAACCAGGAACCCCTACTAAAAAAATTCCATTCTCTACTAAAACTCTATTTACTTCTTTAAGTATAGCCTCTGGATTTTTTATGTGCTCTAGAACATTATCCATAATAATAGAATTAAAACTCCCATCTTCAAAAGGCAACTCATCAATCCTCATACCTACGGCATTATATCCTTGGGAACAACACCATTCAACCATCTTGTTATTGACATCCGTTCCGATAGAATTCTTTCTAAAAGAAAGAAAGTCTCCAATTCCACATCCGACATCGAGCACCTTGCCAGCAAGATGATAATTTAATCTAGGGTAAAGCCAGTATTTACGATAAATAGACCCAATGTAACTCCTATTCTTTAAATATTTATAATAATTATTATGATCTGTCATAAGGCCTGTTTCTAGTGAGATTCTATGATGTTAATAAACTTATTTGAAGCTAAGACCTGTCTAAAAATAGCGGGAGTTAAAATCTTCTGGAATAACTTATGCTTTCGAGAAAAAATAGCAGTATCAAGCATTACTTTAGCCAAGTCTTTACTATCGTCAAATAACTCACCATTAATACCTGAAGTAATTAGCTCTGAATTTCCATCCACATCTCTCATCACGCACGGCACTCCAAGATATAGAGCTTCGAGCGCAGCCCTTGAAACACCCTCAGATAATGAAGGTATAAGCATCACATCAGCCTTAGAAATCTCTGTAAATGGATTTAAAACATATCCATGAAAAAAAACTATATTATCAAGTTTAAGCTCTTTAGTAAGTCTCTTGAGATCATTAATTAGAGGACCATCTCCAAAGATGTCTAATCTAGTCTTAATATCTTTTTGAAGTATCTCTGACATTGCCGATACTATAAGCTCAGGTTGCTTACCAAGAACTAATGAGCCACTATATACAAAACGATATTCTTTATTATTTTCCACTTTTCTGCGACATTGCTCTAATGATGCCTCATCTACAAAATTACCAATCACTGGACTTTTTTTAAAAATAAATGATTCAACCATCATAGACATTGAATCCGTCATTGAAATTACATAATCAATTTTTTTTAGCCTCTTTAAATGAAAATAAGCAATCCATTTTCCTATCCATCCCAAATTGTTTTCATAGACCTTTGGTAAGTTCCCCCTTATGCTTGAAAAAGTTAAGGCAACATTACTAAAAAAACTATTAATAAAATCTGCCGACAGGCAAAAAGAGATACTTACCACAGAACTTTTTCCGCCCTCATTTGAAATAAGTTTTCTTAAAAAAAACAAGCGTTTTACTAAATTACCTTTTTCATATAATTCAATAAATTTAACATTCTTATTTAATAATTTTAAATTAGAGTTACCTTTTTTAATTGTGACAAATGTTACTGGGAATGATTTTACTATCTCATTAGCTAAAGCAATTGCTCCTTTAACTGGACTCTCAAGAGTTGCTGATGGGACAATAATAAATATTTTTTTTGCTAACATCTTTTCCAAATATTAAATATAAATCAGTGGGGGGGGAATAATACCAAAATTCTTTGTGCTCTTATATCCCAAGTGTACTCTGTTAAGTAATCATTATAAGAATTTGAACTTAATTTTTTATTTAACTCAGCTGAATTTGATAATTTTTTTAACGCCTCTGACCATTCATCTATATTTTCTGGCTCAACAAGAATACAGTTATGAAGATCAACTAATACTTCACGTAATACAGGTAAGTCAGATGAGATTATTGGAACTGCTGCTGACATATACTCAAACATCTTCATAGGGGACATCCACTTTGCAGTATCAACAGCCTCCAGTCCAATTGAGACTGTTCTTTGATAAGGCATTAACAAAATATCCATCATCGCCATAGTTTCAAAAATTTGATTTTGACTAATATGTCCCATAAAAAAAAGATTTTTAAATAAATTTTTATCTAAAAAAAGTTGAATCTCTTTTTCATTCCCGCCATACACTATGAAAGCATTATTTGGATGCTTTTTAGCAAGCCCTTGAATAATATCAATGCCCCTTCCAGAATATAGATGGCCAAAATACCCAATGATTTTTTCATAACTATTTAAACTAGGGACTAAATCTAAAAACTGTCTCTGAAATTTTTTACGCTGTAATAAGTCTAGATTGAGTCGTCCTGCTCTTGCAGCATCATGAAAAACATGGATTTTTTCATTAAGTTCCTTTCTACCTCCTATTATAATTTTCTTTAGTGCATCACTAATCACAACTGTTTGTATTTTTTTTGATGAAATTAAGGAATTTTGTAAGTACCCCCTAAAACCTTTTTCTGGGCTGTGGGTTTCATAAACAACATTTCTACGCATTAATAACCCTAAAAAAAAGGCACCATAAATATTTCTAGAAATAATAAATTTTGGCTCATCACCACTGATGAAATTTTTTATAAAATAAGCTAAAGCACTAATTGCGATACCAAGCTCTCTTCCTCTTTTAAATTTACTTTTATATGTAACTATATCTATTTCATTATCAGATATACCATAACTCTTACGGATAATATTTTCTGACTCATCAGAGTTTAAATGCTCTGAATGTAAAAAAAGGAATACTCTGCATCCTGAATTTGAAAAAGCCTCTGCCATGAACAGCACATGAATCAAATTTGCTGAACGCGAAGGTATAGTCGATGGAGATATATAAAATATTTTCATTGGTTAAAATATGTCAAACATTCATTAAGAAATATTAATATAAAAATAGCAAAAGTAATTTTTATTGCAATAAAAAAACATAATCTTCAATTCTAGCTAGGATTATATAATTTATAAATGCAATTATAAGGGCAGAAAGTATTAAAAATAAATATGGGATTCTTTTATTACTAAAAATCCATATCATATAAGTAATTATTATTGGTTCAACAGACATAAAATGAGCTGAGAACCTATACGCAAAGATAGCTAGAGAAGAAAATAAAATAATCAATATTGTTCCAAAATAATAAGCATTAAATAGCAAGTTATAGTACTTTATCTTAGTAGAGACAATATTTTGATAACGATCAAAGCAGATAATCATAAATACAATTGTTAGGATTTGCTGAAGAGTCTTTAAGTGGAATATGAGGCCAGTATCATAAGAATGATATTCACTATTGACATAATCAATAATATGGGCTGGTATCAGTCCAATTGAAGCTAAATAAAATATTGAGAGCTTTACAATATCTAAGTAGTAGATAGCTAATGCAAAAACTAACCCTATAAGTAATAATTTAGGTCTAATAGCTTTATTTAGGAATATTAAAAAAATTGAAAGAAGGCCAACGTATTGGACCATGGCTGACAAAGAATAAATTAGGAAAAATTTGAAGTAATTTTTTTTCTGAATAAAATAAATCATTGGAAGAAGTAAAGCGCTTGCATAGCCTAATCTAAGACCTGACATCTCTTTTATGGTAATAGCATGACTTAAATATATTAAAAATGCAACATAGTAAAAAGGTGTAAATTTTTTAAAGAAATACCCATTAACTATTACTGCCACTGATGAAAAAAATAAATAAATTGTCTGAGCTGGGAAAGACAGGTATTGAAAAACAGAAATAATAAGTGTAAAAAATGGCTCTTTGCCTTGAAAGTCAACCAAAGTTAAATTTTCAAAACTAGGAATAAGGTAATAAAACGAACTATACTCATCTTGATTGCCTCTTAAACCTACTAAAAGAGCAACTACTAAAACAAAAAAATAATACAAAACTACACGATCTCTATTATTAGAAATAGAGCCTATTGCAAAAAAAGCAAAAAAAGATATGAATAAAAAATATTCCACTGTAATAATATATTTATTTAAACAGGGCTGAAACCAATACCAGGAAAATCAATAAAACCCCATTTTGAGGAACTCAAACAAATTGTTTTATCAACTCTAGCGACAGTAAGCATACGGAACCATGAATCCCATAAGTTAGACTCATTCCATTCTCTTGAATATTCTGTCCAGTGAGTTTTAATATTATTATGCTTAGGTCTTAATAATGTCAAACAGTACCTAGCTCTTTCAATTCTTACTCTGCCTGGCTTTTCTCTGATATGAGAAAACATTGCCTTAAGATTGATAATATTGAGAGGCCGAATATAAATTGTTTCTGAAAAACCCCCATCAATGTTTTGTTCAGTTAATATAGTATTTAAAGTTTTCTCTAAAAGAGCCTTATGATTCTTATTGATTGAAGGACCTATTAGTGTTAATGCAAAGATTGCATCATAATCATAACAGCCCCCTCCTCCTGGATATGGTGCAAAATGACCAATTTTGTCTGATAATGAATAAACAAAATTTGCTACCTCATTTTCTTTATTTGTTTTAATACTAAGATATTCAAAAATTTCATATTGATGATAGCCATTTTGAAACTGAAGGTACAAATTTTTATCACTTCTACCCCAAAAACCATTTGAATTAATAGAACTAATATGCATTTCAACCCAATTATCTAAAGACTCGTCAACATCTAATTTTAAATAATTTCTAGAATATATTAACAAAGTTGCATAAAACATGGCTAAATTTCCTGAGCCTGGATTTCCAGTAAAAGTTCCAGAACTTTTAAGAATTGAAGTTATGTCTTTATCAACAATTAATGGTAAGACATGTTCTAAAAGAGACTCATCTTGAAGAGTGTCGATAATTGAGAGAGCGCTTAAAGTAAAGCAGAGTAGCTGGAGATATCCTTTATCTGTATGAATATCCCTTTCAAGACTAATACAGTTACTTTTATATTGCTTAAGATTAGACCTTAGCAAAGAGTTAAAAAAATCAATTTCATTATTTATACTATGAATTTGCCCAATAAGGTGCTTACCAAATATTGCGAAGCATAGAGCATAAGGACTTATCTCAGAATTTGGAGTTAGCCTATATCCCTCAAAAGGTTGATAGCACTTATCAATGAAATCACCATACATTTTTTGAGACTTTTCAAAATCATATTTAAAGCTTTCTTGACCCTTCATAATGCTAAAGAAACCCCTTATTTTTCTTATAAATCAACTCTGAAACTTTAAAGTCTAAATCTGTATCAACATCGAATGATTCTTCAACAGGCATAGTTATTAAATGAGGGTCATTTGCTTTTAAATTCCATAATTTTCCATCATTATGAGAAAAATAATCTCGATTTGCTATATAAAAGGCATGTGTGGCTCGTAGATAAAAATCTCCATCACTAGTATTTTGCAGAGCATCTGGATTATTATGAGTTAATGGCTCACCTTTCGAATTAAACACCCAGTCACGTGTTTCTACTGCTGATATGTACGCCCTATAGTTTGTCTCTTGAAAGCAATCATATGCCCTTTTAATAGTGTCAAGAGATAAAAAGGCGGCACAGGAATTAATTACAAAAAAATATTCAGTAGGGATTCTTAAATAATGCTCAAAAGTTGTCATTGGGTGATGTGGGCCAGATTCAACAGAGTCAGTATTTCTTTTTAGAACTTCAATATTTTTATATTTACTTGCTTTCTTTATCAAACTCTCTTCAGCAACAGCAATAAATCTATTATCAAAGTAGTTGAGTTGATCTAATTTTTCTAGAGCAATTTCTAATAAATCCGTATCATGAAATGGGCGAATCATTTTGCTCTTCATTCTAGATGAATTTAATCGAGCATTGATAAGTACTGAAATTTTTTTCATATTTTTTCTCTAATTATTTAATAAGTGGCCAGAATCAATAATACTTTGTGCTAAATCAAAGTCTTCAGGGCCATCAACATCCATTGCATAAACTCTTGGTATTTCGATAGGAATCGACTTCTCTCCAAATAATTTTTTTGACTTCATTAAGTCACTTACTCTCATTACTCTTACATTGCCATGGATATAAAAAATTGGCTTTGACTGTTTATTCGTAGATGTTTTTCTTTCATTAATGAATAAAAAATGAGACCCTTTATCATCATGATATCTTTGATTATAAGCATGACTATTTGATGAGGCACGTGTAACAGTTTGGGCAGAGCTAGCCTTTGAATCATTTTTTAAGGCTTTAACACACATTTCTATATGACTTGAGTTAACAAAAGGTGAGGTTGGCTCTAATAAAACTAAAAATTCTGGAAGTGAATTATCACTATTTAGAAGTGTCTTTAGTAAATATAATATTACATCAATTGTTGAGATATTGTCTTGAGACAACTCTTTGGGCCTTTGTTGCACTTCAATTCCCTGCTCTTTACAGTAAGTAGAAATTTTTTCACTGTCCGTAGAACAAATTATTCTAGAAACCAGCTCAGTATTTTTTGCAACATTAATAGAGTAATCAATCAATGGCTTATTATCTAATAAAGCCATATTTTTTAAAGGGACACTTTTAGAGCCACCACGTGCTGGAATCATAACAAAAACACTATTTTTTTCAATATTGCTTAAATTTTCAGCATTCTCCATCTTTAGTAAATTTAGTATTGTTTGAATTGTATATCTTTCAGTTTCAAACCATGCATCCTTTGTCGAGCCTGCAATATGTGGAGTAATTATTAGATTAGTGTTGTCCTTAGAGTATTTGAGTAATGGGTGAGAATCAAAGGTTTTTTCAAATCCTGGATTAAACTCATCTTCAAATACATCAATTGCGGCTCCAGCAACCCTTCCATCTTTCAAAGCTTCCAACAATGCTGAATGATCAACTAACTCGCCACGTGAGGTATTTATCAAATATGAATTTTTTTTAAACAACGAAAAAATCCGCTTGCTAAACATCCCTTCAGTCTCTTTCTCATGTGGAACATGTATGCTTATAATATCAACTTCTGAAACTAACTGATCTAGACTCATGCATTTAGCAATTCTTGGAGGAGCAATAGAAATGTGTGGATCATAAAAAGATACCTCCATTCCAAAGGCAAGTGCATATTGTGAGACAAGTGAGCCCAACCTCCCTAGTCCAACAATACCAATCTTAAGTCGAGACAACATATTCTGACCGCCAAATGGCCTTCTATCCCATTTACCTTCTTTAACATATTCATGGGCAGGGATAATATTTCTAGTTAAAGCAATTAACAAACCCCATGTGAATTCTGCTGATGGAGTTATTGTGTCTAAAAAATCCTTTTCAGCTTTTAAAGTAATAACAGAAATATTATTCAAATGAGCATAATCAATATCAATATGAGGATGACCAGTAGTATTAGAGCCAATTACTTTTAAATTAGCGCATCTTTTAATTTTTTCTTTATCAACAAGGTAGCCTAAAGGCGCCAAAATGACATCAACATCTCGAAGAATCTCATCTGTATCCTGAGAAGGTGACTCAAGCTCAACTAAATCAAAATTATCCTTCAAAAACTGATAATTTCCAGACTGGTATTTTAAAATTGAATAATATAGTAATTTAAACTTCTTCATAATCGTAGCTCAAGGATTAGTCTAATAATATGCAAACTTATCATAAATTAATTGAAATAGTTTTTAACTCATTTTTTAAAATTTCCACTATATCAATATCTCTAGTTTGATTTGTTATTTTTCCATATAAGCGATTATTGAACTGAATATTTTTATAATTACCATGAACACTTAAATATTCCATACTAAATTTATGCATCTTAGTATCGCTAAAGTATGGCTTATCTTCATCTATACAATTATATGTAGGTTTTTTTAAGAAAAGGCCATGCCAAATACTGTTACTTCTTCCAGTTATAAGCCCTTCTTTTACAGAAGGTAAAAATAACTCAAGATTAAAATTATGCCAATTGGTAAACTCTTCCAAGCTTTTTGCACGTCTCATGATTAAATGATATTTTATTGCAATAGAAACTTGTAAAAATAAGTCTGATATTTTCCAATTGGAAAATAGTGATGAAAAAAATCTAGCACATTCATCAATATATGAATGCGCACCAACTAGCAGTCTAAAGCTTATAAGACTATAAATTTTACTATTAACAATATAA
>Ga0209482_1002849_pt1 | contig 10387 bp, 10 predicted proteins | sample CoawatmetaG10DNA_FD_187512 | JGI IMG/M metagenome (GOLD analysis project Ga0209482, IMG submission 187512) | Marine microbial communities from the West Antarctic Peninsula - Coastal water metaG104-DNA (SPAdes) (version 2) | ecosystem: Environmental > Aquatic > Marine > Coastal ... | reverse complement strand
AATATAAATATAGCAGGTGGTTTGTCTATCGGTGGAACTGAAGTTATTAATTCATCAAGAAATGCACTTAACTTAACAAATTTAGTTGTAGATGGTATTGATATGGGTGGGAATGCCCTAACAATTGCATCAGGAGACTTAACAGTAGACGTTGCAGCAGACATTATCCTTGATGCTGGTGGCAACGAAATAAAGTTAAAAACAGCAGGAACTGAGTGGGGTCAAATCTATAACTCCTCAAGTGATTTAGCTATATATTCATCAGTCCAAGATAAAGATATAAAACTACAAGGTAATGATGGTGGTTCTGTTGTAACTGCTCTTACGCTTGATATGTCAGCAGCAGGTGCAGCTACTTTTAATGCAGGGGTAACAGCAGGTGGTGATATTTTTGCAGAGGGTAGTAGCTTTTATGTTGGAAATGGCGGCGTTGTAGCTAGTGATAGCACATCTAGGGCTTTAAATTTTGCGATAGGAAATACTACTCCTAAAATGACTCTTGATACTTCAGGCAATGTAAAAATTAAAACTACAGCCGATTATTTTGCTAATGATTTAGTTGTAGGTTGTGCTGCTAATGGTGGTATAACTGTTGTTGGTGGAACAAGTGATTTGCAATATCTTATGTTTGCAGATGGTACTTCAGGAGATGCTAGATATCGTGGTTATATAGAATATGGGCATAATGCTGATGCAATGTCATTTGGTTCTGCAGGTCAAACAAGAATAAAAATATTATCCGACGGAAAGGTAGGAATTGGTACAGCAGAAGGAACTGCAAATAATCCATTTACACAACTTGAAGTATCTGAAAGTCATGGAGGAAGTGCTGGAACAACTAAATTAAGAATAACAAGTAAACACAGTGGTTCTCATGTTGGTCAACAGCATTTAGAGTTTGCATATAATGATTTTGGCAATGTAAATGCTCCAAATATTTTAGCTAATATTCAGGCTGTTGCTAGTGTTACTTCTGCAACTAATGTTGGTGGAATACTTAGACTTGCAACTAAAGCACTTGGTGGGGCTACAAACGCAGCACCAGTTACAAGAATGACTGTTATTGAAAATGGAAATATTGGCGTCGGGATAGATGTCCCACTTGCAAAATTTCATATTAAAGATACTGTAACAGCCGATGCTTTCAGAGTAGAAAACTTTAATAAAGGTATAGTTTTTAACTCAACAAGTGGTGGTGGTATGTACTCAGAGTATCAACTAGTAGGCACAGCTAAATTTAGAATTGGTCAGGCAAATCATTTAGTGTCTGGAGCTTCTGCATCAGATTTTGCTTTTCAGGCAGCTGCAGGGAATATGCTTTTCGCAACAGGCACAACAGAAAGAATGCGTCTTAGTAGTTCGGGTGATTTTAATTTTAATTGTACAAGTACAGCAGGAGCAGGAAGCTCTAGAACAGGTGTCACGATTGGTGCAAATGCAGGTGGATTAATTACAATTCATAGAAGTGGTGCAACTGCTTTATATGTAGGAAGAAGTAATGATGGTGAGGTAGTAGCTTTATATTCAGGAACAGCACAAAAAGGTACTATATCTATAAGTGGTTCAACTACCACTTATGGTTCTGTATCAGATGCTAGACTAAAAGACGTTACAGGCTTTGCAAGAGGACTTGAAGTTATCAATAAGTTAAATCCTGTTTCTTTCACTTGGAAAGAAGATGGTAAAAACTCTGAAGGACTTATAGCACAAGAGGTGCAAGAATTATATCCTGATGCAGTTGCAAAAATGGAAGGGAAAGATATTTCTGAGGAAGAAAAATACTTAACACTTGATTATGGAAAATTAGTAACACCACTTATCAAAGCAATGCAAGAACAACAAACACAAATAGAAAGCCTAACAGCAAGAATAACAACATTAGAAGGATAAATCCCCGACAAGGAAGCATAAAAAAACCCGCGTAAAGCGGGTTTTTAGTTTTAGTAAGCTTAGCCTTCTACTGGTTCTGCTTCAACCTCATTTGGGTCTTTATCTATGACTTGCTCGAGTCTACTTGTGTAGCCTTCTTTAGCTAATAATAATCTGTCATGTTGAATCTTAGCAGATACTAAATCTTGCTCTAATCCTTGTAACATATTAACTATTATCTTAGCATCGTCATGCAGTTCCGAGATTATGTACTTCTTGTCGTTAAACATTAATACTGGCTCGCTGTTGGTTACTTCTGTCATCTTTTTCTCCTCAAAAAATGTCTTGCCAATTTCCTTGGGTCGAGGCTTTTGCGTATTCTGTAGCCCTGTTCTCAAAGAAGTTAGCATGTTCCACTGCATTAATCTGCTGATCCAACCATGGTAACGGATTCTCAGTGCTGTGGAAGATTGCTTTCATACCGAGACCTAATAATCTTCTGTCTGCGATATACCTAATATATTCTTTCACTTCATCACCAGTTAAACCTTCTATATCCGCGTTATCAAAACAAACATCAATAAAGTTATCTTCTAACTCTACTACTCGCTCTGCTGCACAATATACTTCGTACTTTAACTTATCCGTCCATAGTTCTGGATTCTCTCCAATGAATGTTCTGAATAGTTTGGACATGCCCTCTACGTGTAGAGTTTCGTCCCTTATAGACCATGTGACTATCTGTCCCATGCCCTTCATAAGGTTGTGTCTAGGGAAGTTAAGAAGTATAGCAAAACTACTAAATAGTTGTACTCCTTCTGTAAATCCACTGTACACAGCCATTGTTTTTGCCATCTCATGTTTATTTCTCATATTAAAATCTGTTAAATAATCATGCTTGTCTGACATTGCCTGTATCTCGGTAAACTTCTGATACTCATCATCAGATTTACCAAGTGTCTCTAGTAGTAAAGAATACGCTTCTTGGTGTACTGCTTCCATAGCAGCAAAACTAACAAGCATCATTCTTACTTCTGGTTGTTTGAATGTTGGCAGGTAATGCTTAGCATACCCACAACATACATCTACATCAGCTTGTGTAAAGAACCTAAATATGTTATCTACTAAGGCTCTATTTGCTGGTGTAAGTTTTTCTTTATAATCCTTTATATCGTCTTGTAACGGTACTTCTTCAGGCATCCAATGCATTTGCTGTTGCTTTTTATACATCTCGAACGCCCAAGGATAGTTAAAAGGCTTATAATAATCTCTTTCTTCTAATAAATTCATTTATCCCTCACAACTAAGACAATCTGATTGCTCAAAAATTATCTCTCTTTTTGCTTGATTTGATACATTATCCGCACGACCTATAGCTTCGCTACGTAGGTAATATAAAGTCTTCATGTTCTTAGCCCAAGCTAGCATATGAACATTGTGCAGGTCTCCCTTGTTTACATCAGGTGGGAAAAATAGATTGATACTTTGAGACTGACAAATAAATTCCTGTCTCATACTAGCGTGTTCTACTATCCATGCCTGATTAATTTCTACTGCCGTTTTGAATACTTCTCTTTCATCTTCTGAGAGTACACTAAGGTGTTGACAGCTACCTTTGTTTGCTATGATGCCTGACCAAGTCTTGTCATCATTTAGTCCATAAGTTTCTAGAACTGCTTCTAAGAACTTATTTTTCATTAAGTACGAACCACTTTTAGTTTTCTGAGTATAAGCATTTGCTCTGTAAGGTTCTACACTAGGACTTGTGTTTCCACAAATAATACTAGAACTTGCATTTGGAGCTATTGCTAGTAAATGTGCATTTCTTACTGAAGCAGTGTCATCATCAGGGCAAGCCCCTCTCAATACTGCTAATCTGTGAGTCTCAGCTTCTGCGTGACTCTTAATGTGCTTAAACATTACCATATTACTACTAGTAGCCATCATGCTTTCAAAAGGAAGACTATTCTTTTGTAGGTACGCATGGAATCCCATAGCGCCTAAACCAATACTTCTTTCTCTTGATGCACTGTACTTTGCTCTTTCTAATTCATCAGGTGCATTCTCTATGAAATGTGTTAAAACATTATCTAGAAAACGTACTAAGTCTGGTATAAACGCAGGAACATTCTTCCAATCGTCGTAATACTCCAGATTTACACTTGAAAGACAGCATACTGCAGTTCTTTCTTCGTTAGTTGCTAATGTTATTTCTGAACAAAGGTTACTGTGATTTACTTTTAACCCTTTTCTTTTTTGGAAGTCTGGTAAGTCAGCTTGTACAGCGTCCTCAAACATTAAGTAAGGCTCTCCTGTTTCCATTCTGTTTTGTAATAATTTTACCCACAGAGTTCTAGCACTAACAACTTTCTTCACTTCACCACTATGAGGGTCTTTCAACTCCCAACTGTCATCAAAGCCTTTCTGTTTAGTTGCCTTATGGATTATCTCCATAAACTCATCTGGTATAACTACTCCATGATGTAAGTTTGTACACTTACGATTAGTATCTCCACCTGTAGGCTTTCTTACATCTAAGAACTCCTCTATTTCAGGGTGACTCATGTGTAGATAGGAAGCATAGCTACCTCTACGAGTTACGCCCTGTGAAAAAGCTAACATTTCAGAGTCTACTACTTTCATAAAAGGTATAACTCCTGTTGACTCTGAGCCTTTTGATGTCTTTGTTCCTTGTGAACGTACATCACTCCAACCACCACCTATGCCGCCGCCCATTGAGGACAAGTAGGCATTTTCTGTATAATGTCCAGTAATTCCTTCTCTACTATCTTCTATATAATTAAGAAAACAACTGATAGGTAAGCCTCGTTTAGTTCCACCATTAGACAATATAGGAGTTGCAAACATAAACCATAGTTTACTAGCATAATCATATATTCTCTGAGCGTGAGCTTCATCGTCAGCAAAGGCTTCGGCAGCTCTTGCAAAGGCTTCTTGTGGGCTTTGTTCATCGCCAACAAGATATCTATCTTGTAGAGTAAGTTTACTGAAATCTGTTAGTAAATCATCTTTACTATAATCAATCTGTATCATTTAAATACTCCTGTATTTTTGAGGACAAGTCCTCTAGGTTCATGTCTGCTTCGATTAATGCTTGTTCTGAGTAACTCACTAAATCCATGAGTTCTGCATTAAGTAATAACCTGTCTGCGTTTTCGTTTAACGACTGTATGAATTTATACTTACTGCTTATTGGGCATGCATTATAAATATCAAATAAGTCTCCATACTGTTCGATCAGTGATACAGCCCTCTTAGGACCGATGCCTGCTATTCCTGGCACGTTATCACCTGTGTCACCTGCTAGACATTTCTGAGTCAAGTACATACTTGGCTCTACGTCATAGTGGTCTTCCCAGTTATCTAAAGTAATTTCTTTTCTAGTTACTGTGGAGAATCTAGAAACTCCATCTTGTATAAGCAAATCCCAGTCTCTATCTGATGAGACCATCCAAATCTGTCCTATACCAAATTCTGCTTTCTTTCCGACAATCCATGCGGCTAAATCATCAGCCTCTAGTCCGTCTTGTCTTATTGTTAAATGTCCTCTTTTCTTTAATTGAGTAAAGGCATTTTTGAACTCACCCATAAATTGAGCGAACTCTGCTTTTTCTTGTGCAGTTTGCTCTGCATACTTATCCGACCGATTAGCTTTGTAATCGGGAGAGAGTCTTTTCCTGTAGGTACTTCCACCATCTGCTAGTACAACTATGTTTCCACAGTCATATGATTTTGCTAGACTTTCAACAGTTCTTACGTAGTCATGTTTATATTCGAGCTGTTTAGAGTGCTTCCACCTAAAGGCTACATTTAAACCATCAACTATCAGTAAGTTCCCATTCTGTGCTTGGTTCCCAAGGTTTGAGAAGTTTATTGCCATTTGTAAATTCCAATTGTTCGTTATCTAGCCACTTGTCTGCTAATAATACATATGCACCGAGCCAGTTAATGTGCATGTATCGTTTTTCTTTAAGAGGTCTGCGTGTCGTCACTACAAACCAATCTGAGTAATTCTGTTTTATAAGTAACACAGGTTCTTGTTTCATTTGCTGTGCCTGTAGTATTGCTTTTTTCCACCATACTACTAATACATTACTCTTAGATGTAAACATCTTTTGATTAAGACCCATGTCCTTATAGTGTTTGACTTCTATAAGGAATAGGTTATGTTTGTCTTCGACGTACAGGTCTCCTTTAATTTTACCACTACCACTACCAGGTGTCTGTGTGAAATTTAATCCTGTATGTCTTTTGAGCATAGCAGCAGCCAGTAGTTCTGCTTTAGCTCCTTTTTGTCTTGAGTTTACCAACTAATCGTTTCCTTCTATATTGTTTAAGTACTCTGCTTGTTCTAACTTTGCTCTATCTAATGAATCCATTTCATTAAGAACACAGTCAGGGCAGTTCATTCCTATTGGTAAGTATGACTTCTTATCAGTATACTTACATATATGATACCAAAAGGTATCGCCTTCTTTGTGCATATTATTCCAGATGACTAATATTCTCTTCTTTGATTACTTCAATCCTTGCTAGTAGTGGGTGAGTCCAGCCGTGAGATACTAGGTAAGTGTTTAAATCCTCTCCAAGTAATATCTCTACTAACTTCTCTTTTCCCTCATCATCAAGAACACTTATTATTTCATCTAAGAACAGTGTGTTAATCCTTGAACTAGAAATACTACTCATTAATTTTCGTATCGCTAGAAGCGTTGCGGTGTTTACTCTTGCAAGTTCACCAGAAGACAAGGCAAGTATATCAACTACTTTTGCATTGTCAGTTATCTCTACATTAAGCTTGTCATTCGTGACAACAAACTCTAAGCTGAATCTACCATCAGATAGTTCAGATAAGTACTCATTTGTTAAATCTTCTAAATCCTTTACTAGATTCTCAATTTTATAGGCGAGTAAACCATTTGTACTAAAGGCTTTCTTTAGTATTTCTAAGTGTGCAGATTGTTCTTCTACCTTGCCTAAAGCTGTGACAAGTTCTTCCAGTTGAGATTCCATACCTTCTGACTGTTCTTGAATAATAGAGACACGAGTATTGTGGCGTTCCGCCTTCATGTTCTCACTACTTATTCTTTCTATGTCAATATGTATATTTCTCAACTTTGAAGAAAGTGTGTCAATCGAGGTTGAGATTTCGTCACCGTCTAAAATTGTAGAAGGTAAACTACTATCCCAATCACGAATATAGTCTTCGTGCAGCCTTTGCTGATTTTTCTGAACTATCACCTTTCGATTGTGTTCTTTCGCATCCGCAATTTTGTCCTTGATTCCAAAGAGATCATTACTTGCTACTTTCTTTTGATTGAAGTAAATTGCGTTAAGTTCTTGTACTTTCTCTTCGTCTACTTCGCTCTCACAAGTCGGGCACTGCCCATCAAGTTCCGAGAGCTTATCCAAATGTGCTTGAGCTTCAGCCACTTTGGAACCGAAGGTTCCTTGTTGCTGCAGCATAGCAGTTAAGGATACTTCCTCTTCCACTGGCTGTAAACGACCTGAACTTTCCAACTCGTCTAGCTGTTCTCTTACAAAACTATTATCTATAATTTTTTTGTTATTTTCCGAAATCTTTTCAAAATCGCGTCGTAAATGCCTTAGAGTGGTCTCGTCTGTTTCTGATGGTTTTGGTAAATTTAATATTGGGAATATCTCTGTAGTCTCCAATTTATTTTCTTCTAACCATTTTAATATAACATCAGACTTACTGTTAAGGCTGTTAACCTCTACTGAAATCTCTCTAGCTGCTTCCTTGAATATATCAAAGAACTCTACATACTCTTCTAGCTTTAACAAATCAATTAGAAACTTTTTTCTGTTGGTATCTGTTGCAGTTAGAAACTGTAATGATGTGTTTGTATTCTGATATACTAACTGCGTGAAGGTCTTAAAGTCAAGCCCAAGTAAATCTTGAACTGTCTTATAGGTGTTCGTTGCAGTATGAGAAGAAATATCCTCTCCATTTTTATACAGCTTACATTTTATAGATGCCTTACGAGATACATCAATCTCATAGTCATCTTCGTCTACTTGAAATAGTAGATTAATAGAGTAGCCATTATTGACAAATCTATTTTGTATCTCTTGTTTCTTTATCCCCTTACTATTCTTATTGAATAGGACTTCCTCGATAATAAGCGGAATGGAAGACTTACCCATTCCGTTTGTTCCAACAAGTTGGGTGAGGTTGCTGTCATTAAGGTTAAGAGTATTATTTTGCCCATAGCTGAAACAGTTATCCCAGCGTAGCGTTTTTAGAATAATCATTAAACACTCCCATTATTGATTTAATTTTAATATCATTTAAATTCAGTATCGCACTTAGGTACTCTACTAGTTCTTCTTCCATTGACATATCTTTTAAATTAAGTGTAGCTTCACTACTTCGTTTTACTACTTTCTTATCCAGCAATTCGGAGTTCTTGATGTTTGCTAAGTCAGCTACGTCACCTTCTATCTCGTAGATAGTATGGTGAAAATCTGTTGCAATCATTTCATTCTCACTTCCCACAGTCTTTCTTATTAGCTGTGGTAGGTTAAATTCATGCCATGTCCAAACTTCTGAGAAGCTAGGATCAATTAAAAGATAGCCCGTCTTGACTACTTCTCGATGAAAAGAAGTAGTCATGGGACTACCTGGATAGATAATGTTTCTCTGCGTATTGGAGTGACTGTGTAGGTCTCCCGCGTATACTACAGGAAAGTCATTAAACCTTTCCAAGTCTACCTCTGGCGTTACATGAGGTGGGATTTCTCCCCTTACATGTGTAAACAAAGGTTTGTTGGTATCGCATTTTTCTATCATACCTTTTCTATGCAAGTCTGCATAAGGTAATATAGTACCCCATGGATACTCTGTCCATGTGTCTACGATCTCAACTAAAGGATTTACATCAGTTGTAGCTCTCTTTAGATTGCTAAAGAATGTTGTATTCTTTTTAGTAGCTTCGTGATTACCATCATAAATGATAGTAGGAATAGTTACTTCTCTGACAAAGTCAAAGTATAGTGTAAGCTCATCCATTGAAGGTACTCGGTCAAATAAATCACCACCTATAATGTGCATAGTAATATCTTTGTTATCTTCTAGCTTATGAATAGCTTCAAAAAATAACTTATATCTACTACATGCCCATGCCATAGGTACGTTCTTCTGACCTAGCTTTAAGTGCCAGTCTGCTGTAAATAATATCATGCTACGAAATCTTCTCCTGGCTGCCATGCGCAACCAGTAAGTCCACCAGCTTTTAAAGCCTGTAGTGTTCTTAGTATTTCGTCTGCGTTTCTACCCGTGTCAAGAGCGTTGACTGAGTAGTGTTGAATTACGTGGTCTTCATCAAGAATAAAAGTAGCTCTGTAAGGAACTCCTTCACTATGATTATATACACCTAATTCTTGAGCAAGTCTACTACCTGCATCGCAACACAAAGGGTGTTGGATGTTTCTGATAATATCATTGCTTTCTTTCCAAGCTTGTTTACAAAATTCATTGTCAGGGCTAAAGCCTAACACATCAGCTTCGCCCAACAGTTTATCCATATCGGATATTTCTGTTGGACAAATGAATGTAAAGTCTTTTGGATAAAAATAAACAACTGACCACATATTTTCTGCAAGTACTTCGACATCGATAAGTATGTTATCAATGTCACATGCTACTGCTGAAAAGTCTGGGAATACGTCTCCTATTGAATAATCCATTTGTCTCTCCTTAACTTATGCTGAATTCTGAATCAACATCTGAAGGGGCTTCTGCTCCATCAGCTGGTTGAGTTACCCTTTGTAGAAGCTCTAGCTGAGCATCTGCTGTAGGTCTTGCTAGTACATCGTCCATAGAACGTATATCAGCTATAGAAGCTGTTTCTGTCTCTGTTAATGGTCTAGGTTTGCACTTAAGTGCCTGAAGCCTGTACTCTACATTGAAAGCCATCGGTCCAGTTTTAACTCTTTGAAAGAAAACGTCCCACCCTGTTGTAGGGTCGGTAGGGTCGCCTAAGTCTTCTGCGGCTACCATGATTTGTTCCATGAGTTTCTTTTTAAGATTAACAACTTTGACTTTACCATCTGTTGGATCTATGCATTGAATAGCATATGCCCAGCCACATTTTAAGTCAGGAAAGAAACTTCTTACATGATCTGTTTCCTTGTTGTTGAATGTCTCTGTATTACGGTCGAAGGCTAAACATTCCATAGGAATATTTTTACCGTTCTCGCCCTTAATCCAATAAACATATCTTGGTAGTATATCTCCTACAAGTCTGAAGATATTATCTCCTTCTTTGTATGTATACTGGTCTATTGAGGATTTTTTAGCACTCCCCTGTGCTTGATTAAATTTTAATGCCATCTTATGTTCTCCATTTAGCGTTATCTTCAAATAGAAAGTGTACTAGACCATTCTCTACTCGAAGCAATCTGTTGCGATATACTATCGTTGTCGTAACAGGTAAGTGTATCAACTCTAGTGTTGACTCACCTGTTTGTTTGT
>Ga0209482_1002848_pt1 | contig 10389 bp, 3 predicted proteins | sample CoawatmetaG10DNA_FD_187512 | JGI IMG/M metagenome (GOLD analysis project Ga0209482, IMG submission 187512) | Marine microbial communities from the West Antarctic Peninsula - Coastal water metaG104-DNA (SPAdes) (version 2) | ecosystem: Environmental > Aquatic > Marine > Coastal ... | reverse complement strand
CTCTCTTTTGGATATGTTGAAAATGAATTATTAAGTCACCAAATTAGCTTTAATCATAAACTAAAAAATATACTTTTTTCTTCCTCTGCTTTTTTTGATAATAGAAAGAGTAAAAGTGAAAATTTTGAAAGTAAAAACTATAATTTTAAAGAAATAAAGTATGGTCCAAAATTCACATATTTTATTAAAGACTCTAACAAAATAGATCTTTATTATCAATATTTAAATACTAAAAATATAATTGGTAGTCTTGAAACTCTAACTCAAAATAAATTTGGTATTTCTACCAACTTTTCTAATAAAAATGCAGTTTCTGTCAATGGAGAGTTAAATTATTATAAAAATAATTTTCAAGGAAATGCTAACTCAATAATTGGTTACATAATGATGGAAGGATTACAACCAGGAAATAACTTAACTTGGTCACTAAACGTACAAAAGAAAATAACAAAGTACGTAGATTTAAACCTTAATTATTTCGCTAGAAAAATAGAAAATAGTTCTATTATCCATAATGGGAATATTCAATTAAAAGCTAATTTTTAGATAAAAAAAAAGAAGGCAATTAACTTCCTTTTTTTTACCTGTAAGCTTATTTTATTTTTTAACTAGTTTATACGTATTTTGATTATTCGAATGGGATTCAAAAACTTTAAGGAAATAAATACCTTTTGAAACCTCTGAAAAATCAATCCTGTTAATATTATTTGCAAACTTACCTTTGCTAATAATTTGACCTGTAATATTAAATATTGAATAATTCAAATCTCTGTTGAGTCCAATATTAACATTCAATAAGCTGTTTACTGGATTTGGATAAACTGAGATGTTTTCAATTTGAATATTGCTAGCCCCTAGTCTTTCTATAATGTTGACCGAATAGTCTTCTGTTTCTCCGTATTGAGTTTCCTCGCAAGCATCATCAGGAACACCTGCTTGCCAATTTGATTTAGCTCTCATTATATGTTGTCCTAAAGTAGCATTTTCAGAAACAATTAATTCCATAGTTTGTGTGAAAGACCCGCCTGCAGACCCTGCTGCTATTACAAAGTTATCAACTACAAGCTCATTTAATGAAAATACATAATCATCATTAAAATCTATCCAAACCCTTATGAACTGATCTCCATAACCAGTAGTAATTGTTAATTCATGTGTTGTTCCTTGTTCCAACTCAGTAGATAAATCAGTAAAATCTCCATATCCTTCTCCTGCAGATGTATTACTTATGTCACCTAATTGGAATAATTGAAAACCATCTCCATATGAGGTGTCAGCAGTTGGGCTGCAATTAGAATTATTTACATTGACAGATAAGTAGTTATTTGAATCATCTGAGTCATTTTCAATAAAAACCGATGCCATAATCTCATATACTCCGAATGCAGATAAATCTACAGTCTGTGAAAATGTATAATTCACTGATGTGTTTCCAGCTAAAGATGCTGTAAAAGTTTCAGTTACTGATTCTCCATTTAACTCATAAGAAACCTCAAAATTAGATTGAGAAGATGAACCATAATTAGTAATCACTATGGTAACTAATTCATTTGTAGAAAGGTTTGTTCCAGATGTTGGACTTGTAATCTCAGATACCCCTAAATCATTAGGATTAAGGTGAGTAACATCTAAATAAACTCCGTCATTATCAGGATCTTCATCTGCTAAAAGTTCAGTGAAAGAGTAAATTTGATAGGTGGTTCCAACAGATGACATGTCAACAGTAGATGAAAATGAGTATTGTGCAGACTCTGCTGTTAATATTGTACCTGAAAAGTTTTCTGTTATAACAGACGCTCCGTCTACTTGATAAGAAACATCAAAATTTGATATGGAGTTTACACCATAATTTGTTATTGTTACATTGATAATCTCGCTAGAAGTTAAACTGCCATTTACTGGAGAATCTATACTTGTAACTCCAGAGTCATTATCAAATTTTGTTAATGTAGGATAAGAGTCTATTGTATCCTCTCCAGAGTTTTGTGGATCCAGCCAATCTCTTAATCTAGTACTAGAAGTTCCTCCACCTTCCCATGAAACACCTACTCTTCCGTAATAATCTAAAGCACCATTATCATTTGTTCCAGAACAAGCAGCTCCACCACCAAAAAGCTGTCCAATAATTCTTCCATCTTGATCAAATAAAGGAGAACCCGAAGATCCAGGCTCTGTAACACCAATCTCCCATCCTCCTTGAGAACCACCAACTATTTCCCAGGTTTGGGCTCCAGAATTAGTCTCTTTAGTAGCAGGGTCATCATCTCTACAAACTTTCATGACATCACCTGAAGGGTGGTGTATCCCAACTTGGAATTCAGGAAAATTATCAGACTTATCATAACCAGCAAAAACTCGATCCCAGTCCTCAGGGATTTCGCTGTTAATTTCAACCAATGCAAAATCAGACCCTGCATCTCTTGCTTTTAATGTAGCACCACTAATAGTCATGTTTGTGGGTCCATTAGAACTGTTTTCTGTTGTTGCACAAACAGCATTTGGGCTGATCCAACCAAATCTAAAGGCCCATGAAGCTGGGTTGCTGTAACAATGATTGGCAGTAAGAAAATATGGAGTTCCATCGTTTTGAGTATTATTAATTAAAGCTCCTGAACAAAATCCGGAGCCGCCAGAAAGTAAAATTCCTGCAGATCTTTTATTATGTTCTTTTAATTCTTCCCAGTCGTCCCCTATAGAACAATCTACATCCAAATTACAATCTCCTGAACCATTTAGTGCTGTTGCATCTTTAAATGCGTTAGCATTTCTGTATCCATGAGTCGCTTTAGCAATATGTAGACTACCTTGACCAGTGACATTTTGTGGCTCATAATATTCAATCCACACAGAATCTCCTTTAACGATCCAAGTTCCTAGAATACCACCTTCTTGATTTTGTGTATTAGTATAAGCTCCCAACAAATCTGATCTATCATCGCTATAGAGATATAAAGAACCATCCTTGGGAATAAATAAATTGTCAAAAATAAAATTTAATGATAAAGCATCTTGAGATGAGATTAAAATTCTCCATATTCTGTCTCCATTTTCTAAAACATCCCACTTACCATCTTCAAAACCATAATCTACACTGTGCATGTATCCAAACCTCCAAGGTCTATCAAAAGCAAAATCATTGATTTTATCTTGTTCTTGAACTGATTCAAGGTTAAAATTTGGTAATACTTTTGTTTCGACTACCTTAAGATCATCAGCTTGGTAAGACCAGCTAGCTGGATATCCTTGGTTTGTTACTTGCGAAAAACTAAACAAGTTAAAAAGAAGTAATAATGACAATAATTTTTGCAAACGATTCATAGCGTGTTGTTTGGGGATACTAAAGATAATAAATTCAGCTAAAAAAAGTTTTATTAAATATATAAACTATCTAAACCATTTGAAAGTTTAGCAAATATTTAACAAAAAAGTCTCATGAAATAATTCAAGAGACTTTTTTATTAAATATATATACAATAGTTTACTTGACTATTATCTTTCCAATTTTATATCCAATTGAATTATTACCTAATTTAACTAGATAAACACCTGATGAGGCATAAGACATATCCAGATCATATTTATATTTATCGTTTGATTTAAATACTTTTTTAGTTACTAATAATTGTCCTGTTACGCTATATACACTAAAGTTCAAACTACTAGAATAATCAATACTCAAGTTAATTTCAAATTGATCTTCACTTCTAGTTATTATACTGAAATCAGAACTAGAAATTAAATCATCTATACCAAGTCCTGAAACAATATTGACCATATAATCTTCAGTCTCTCCATATTGAGTTTCTTCACAAGCATCGGCAGGGACTACAGAATTCCAATTAGATTTTGCTCTTAATATGTGTTCTCCAAGAGTTACCCCCTCAGGAATTTGTACGGATATTGTCTCTGTATAAGAACCTGGTCCAGCGTTTCCGTCAGCAATTTCATAATTATCAACTATCAGCTCATCTGAACTAAAAGCAAAATCGTTATTATAATCAATCCATACGCTAACAAACTCATCACTGTAGCCAGTTGTAACTGTTAAATCATAAGATGTTCCTGCCTCTAGGTCTGTAGACAAATTAGTGAAATCCCCATATCCTTCACAGCCTGATTCATTACTAATATCAGCTAATTCAAATAATTGGAATCCATCTCCATAGCTACAATCTGCTGATGGTGCACAATTTATATTTGATATTTCTTTTGTAGTAGAGTCGTTTGATGCATCACTATCTGAATCAAGGGATGTATATGCTGTGATTTCGTAACTCCCAAATTCAGACAAATCTAATGTCGAAGTAAAACTATATTCTATAGTTGAAGTTGCTGAAATAATATCAGAAATAGTCTCATCTACTATTACCCCGTCCACAACATAGGATACTACAAGATTACCTTGATCAGCACCACCATAATTAGAAACTTCAACAGTAACTATTTCATTTGCAGTTAGATTGGTTCCAGAATTTGGTGATACTATAACTGAAATACCAACATCATTTGGGTTTAAATGGATAACTGTTTTATCAGAACTATTGTTTTCTTCATACTCATCTCCTTCAAGTGAAGTATATGCGAGAATTTCATAGGAATTACCTACAATTGACAAATCTGAGGTTTGAGTAAAGGTGAATTGTTCTGTTGAATAGCTTTCCAATGTCCCTGAAAAATTTTCAGTAATAATTTCTCCTGAATCAATTTGATATGACAAATCAAAGCCTGAAACATCTTGCATCCCGTAATTAAATATTGAAACAGTTATAGATTCTGAATTAGTAAAAGATCCATCTTCTGGACTATCAACACTAGTAATTCCAATATCATTATTAAAATCAGATGCAACTTTAAAAACACCTACTACATCTCTTCGATTACCGTTGCGAAAAATTTCAGTATTAAACCAAAAAGTTTTATCATCAGATGGATCTACAGTTAGATGAACATAATCTGCATACCTTTCAGAACTATTTTGTGTATTACTTGTTAATATCATACCTTCATCTAAAGTCATTACTCCTGATTCGTCTGAAGCATATCTTCCTGTATAATTGGATTCTATGAAATGATTTTCACTAAAACTAGTATAACCCATGCCAATATTTCCTTGGAAATCCATTGCCATACTACCAAAAATTGCGTGTTTGCCATCTGGTGCTGTATAAGTTCCTTCTTGATATATTGACCATGGTTCTCCATCTGAGTCTTGTCTTAATTCATACCATCTAATAGCTGCCTGCTCTTCAGTTGAACTAGGATTTTGGCTTAAAGCATTCTCAATATGATTAAATACAGCTGAATTATGAGTTTCAAACTTTCTAAATTGAGCTTGATTATTTATTTTATGTGTGTTTCCAGTCATATCAACTCCGTTCATTTGAGTTAAGTTTTCCCCAAATTGACCACCATCAAAATAAGAATTAAAAGGAGTTGTAAACAAAGAAACAGGATTTGAAACAGTTGTGTTTTCAGAATTTTCCCAGTCTACATTAATTGTCCATAATTTAATTTGATCCGCATTAACTCCACTAAGAGCATCATCTTGATGATATACCAAAGTTGCATTTCCCGCTGTTGGATGGTTATCACCAGTAATATTTAGCATTTGAGTGCCTCTAAACTGTGTGTAAATTAGATCAGGGACATTAATACCTTGAATAGTTGCGGATTGATCTCCATTAATAATTTTATCTCTTTCTAAAGCAAACAATGGAACATCAGAATAATTAGCTGTGAAATAGTATGCATCAGACCATATGGAATATTTAGGATAGTCAGGGAAATCATTTTCAGTATCTCCAGTTGAAAAAATATTTGATGCTGCGGTGTATACGTGCCATCCGTCTAAAAATGGGTCAGGCCCTTGAGAAATTGCAAAGTTAACAGCTGTATTTGCCATACTAGTAACAATAAATCTATCTACTTGAGCATCGTATAAAACTATTGGATCTCCAAGCTCCTCAGCTCCAAATAATGACTGCAAGCTAGCTGAACTAGTTACCGGTTCTCCTTCTTTAGTGAAAATTCTAAAAGAGGAATTCCAAGCAGCAACGTAATGGTTAGGACCTACAGCCCCTGTAGGATCCGTAGGTAGGTAATTAGTAGAAAAAAAAGGTTCAAAAACAAGAATTGGGTCGGGGGTAGATTTGGGTATAGTATTTTGTTGTTTTTTTACTAAATTTTTGGATAATATTGATTCTTGAGATTTACCAATAATAATATTAACATTATTTACTTTTAAATCATTTCTCTCCTTTTTTTTCTTTTTGATTTTTTCCGTTAAAATAATAGTACCATCCTTGATTTGGTCTGCTATACTAGGAACAAATTTGTATTCTAATTGAGAGCTCCAATTTTTGTTGTCTGGATTTTTTTGTTGAGAGTAAGAATTGATTATAAATAATAATGATGATAAGTATAAAATAAATTTATTCATTCTTTTGCTTTTGGATTTTTTAAATTTGACTAAATACATAGACAGGTTTGCCTCAAATATATAACATATTTATATTAAATTAAGATAGATGTTTAATGATTATTTGGTTTTTATAAAAAAAGGGCAATCTGTTTTTAGAGTTTCTGTTAATTGATAATAAAAGTTTACTTTACAATAATTTTTCCAAGTCTATAACCTATGACAGAATTTCCCATTTTGACTAAATAAATCCCAGCTGCAGCATATGACATGTCTAAGTCATAAATATACTTTTGAGAATTTTTAGATATATTGTTATAGACAATTACTTGCCCTGAAACATTATAAACACTAAATGATATATCTTCATTATAAATTGTAGTTAGACTGACATTAAATTGGTTATTGTCTAGGGATATAATCCTAAATTCAGAACTTGATAAAACACTATCGTCTACGCCTAATGATTCAACAATATTTACTCTATAATCTTCTGTTTCACCATATTGAGTCTCTTCACAAGCATCGTCTGGAACTGGCGCATTCCAATTAGTTTTAGCTCTCATTATATGCTCCCCTAAATTGGCATCATCAGCTACAATTAGTTGCATAGTCTCTGTCCATGTACCAGCTGCCCCCCCTAGTTGAATGACATAGTTATCAACTACTAATTCATCTAAACTAAATACAAAATCATCATTAAAATCAATCCATACTCTGACGTTCTGATTTCCATAACCAGTTGTAACCGTTAAATCATTAGTTGAACCTTGCTCTAAGTCAGTTGATAAATTAGTAAAATCTTCATAACCAGTACCACCCGCTCCAGAATTACTATTAATATCACCTATTTGAAATAGCTGGAGGCCATCACCATAAGATAAATCTCCAAGAGGTGTACAATTAGAGTTATTAATATTAAGAATGTAAATATCATTTGAAGAATCTGAATCATTTTCTAAATAAACAGATACAGTTATTTCATAAGTTCCAAATGCAGATAAATCTAATGATTGAGAAAAAATATAGTCTAAAGAAGAATTTCCAGTTAAAGGACCTGGAACAGTTTCTGTAATTGTGACTCCATTTACTTCATAAGAAACTTCGAAATTTGAGTGTTCAGCTCCTCCAAAATTTGTTATTTCAATCGTAACTAGCTCCGTTGCCGATAGATTTGTTCCAGAAAGTGGTGCTAAAATTCCCGTAACACCTAAATCATTAGGGTTTAAATGTTGAATCTCAGTACAAAAGTTATTGTTTGAAGAATCCTCATCTCCTTCAAAAGTTGTGTATGCACAAATCTCATAAGTAGTCCCTACAGTAGATAAATCTACCGATGTAGAAAAAGTATGTTGTACAGTTTCAATTGACGCTACTGTTCCAGTGTATGTTTCGGAAATAACTGCTCCTGAATCTAACTGATAAGATACCTCAAAATCAGAAACGGATTCTTCTCCATAATTAAATATAGAGACTGTTACTGGCTCTGAATCTGATAAAAGTCCAGATAATGGAGAGTCAACACTAACTACTCCGATGTCATTTGCGTAATTTGCTGCAATTTGAAAAGTTCCAACTAAATCTCTTCTTCCAGGTTTAAAATATTCAGAAACGAACCAAAATGTTTTGTCGTTTGAGGGGTCAACACTCAAATGCGCATAATCAGCATATCTCGTGTTAGGATTAGTAGCATTACTTTGTCCAATTAAATTTTCTTCAACAGTCATTTCTCCTACAGGATCATTAGCATATCTACCAGTATATCTAAGTGAAATGTTTTCAGATGAACTCATTGAAGAATATCCCATTCCAATATTACCTTGAACATCCATAGCCATACTAGCTCCAAAAGCATGTCTTCCATCGGGGGCTGTGTAAGTGCCTTCTTGGAAAATAACCCATGGTTCTCCATCAGCTGATTGTCTAAGCTCATACCATCTGACAGCGGCAAGTTCATCTGATCCCGCTAAGGCATCGACAACAAAGTTAAATACTGCAGAATTGTACGTTGGAAATTTTCTAAACTGAGCTTGGTTCATAATCATTGCCTGCATAGCATCAATATCAGGCCCACTAGATTGCGTTAGATTGGCAAAACTACCTCCATCAAATACACTTGTAAAAGAAGATGTTTCTAATGAGTAAGGGCTTGATATCGATGAATTGTTTGCATTATCCCAATCAATATTGATAGTCCATATTTTTAAATGGTCGGTTGGAACTTGGTTCCAGGCATCATCCTGAAAATAAACCATTGTAGCATTTCCAACAGATGGATGATCATCATTAGTGATATCTAAAACTTGAGCAGAAGCAAATCCACTAGTAATCATTTGAGGTGAATCAAATCCTTGTATTGATGCCGTTGGATCCCCATCAATAATTTTATCTCTTTCTAAAACATATAAATTATTTGCTGAGGTATTGGTTGTACAATAGTAACCGTCAGACCAAATTGAATATTTAGGATAATCTGGAAATTGTCCATCAGTACCAAAAGAACTAGCTGAATAAACATGCCAGCCATCTAAAACTGGGTTATTCCCCTGTGAAATAGCAAAGTTTAATCCAGAAGCGCCCATAGATGTAATAATATATCGATCTACTTGACTATCATATAATGCTATAGGATCTCCAGATTGATCATTACCAAATATGGTATTTAAACTTGCTGCTGCCGTAGCTGGTGTTCCATCTAAATTAAAAAATCTAAATGATGAATTCCAAGATGCAAAATAATAATCTCTACCAATTTCACCAGTTGGATCAGAAGGAGTAGCTGTATTGGCAGTGGTTTCAAAAGTTAATATAGGGTCTCTACTACTTTTAGTAATGGTATTTTCTTGTAAATAAAGTAATGGGTCATCCCCGTTTGGTAACCCTTTTCCAGGAACAACTTTATTTCCGTGCCATCTTTTTTCTCTACCTAAATTTTTATAGGCATTTACATCCGCTGGTATGAAAGTTCCATCTTTTATTTGGTCAGTTATACTGGGGACAAATTTATAGTCAAGAGTTTGAGTCCAAGAGGCTTTTTGTGATTCACCAAGTTGTGAGTATAAATTGTTAAACACAAGAAGTGACAATAAACAAACTAGAGTTTTTATGATTTTAGACATTTTTAATTTAGGGGTTAAATTAATTTAAATGAAACCCTAAATTATATCTTTTCTGTCAAATACTAAAATTTACAATAAAAAAATTAAAAAGAAGACATATTTAGAGCATTTTAGACAAGGCAGAATTAAAACTAACTTTGCCTTTTATATATCTTTCAATTTCACTGGAGAGAATTCTTTCTTGAGACATAGAATCTCTATCTCGAATAGTTATGGTGCTATCTTCTTTTGTTTGATGGTCAATTGTAATGCAATAAGGAGTTCCTATAGCATCTTGTCTTCTGTACCTTCTACCAACTGCATCTTTTTCATCATATGTAACATTAAATTCTAACTTTAAATCGTTATATATATTTCTTGCAAGCTCTGATAAACCATCTTTTTTAACTAATGGTAATACTGCTACTTTGTAAGGAGAAAGAAAGGCTGGTATTTTCAAAACAGTACGTGTAGTATTATTTTCTAGAGTCTCTTCGCATAATGAGTTAGAGAAAATAGCTAAGAACATTCTATCTAGACCGATAGAAGTTTCAACTACATAAGGGGTGTAATTTTCGTTTAATTCATGATCGAAATACTGAAGTTTTTTACCTGAGAATTCTTGGTGCTGCTTTAAGTCAAAATCAGTTCTTGAATGCACACCTTCTAGTTCTTTAAAACCAAAAGGGAATTTAAATTCAATATCACTGGCAGCGTCTGCATAGTGAGCTAATTTTTCATGATCGTGAAAACGATAATTTTCTTTACCCATCCCTAAAGATAAATGCCATTTCATTCTAATCTCTTTCCATTTACTGTACCACTCACTTTGAGTACCAGGCTTAATGAAATATTGCATTTCCATCTGTTCAA
>Ga0209482_1002847_pt1 | contig 10390 bp, 16 predicted proteins | sample CoawatmetaG10DNA_FD_187512 | JGI IMG/M metagenome (GOLD analysis project Ga0209482, IMG submission 187512) | Marine microbial communities from the West Antarctic Peninsula - Coastal water metaG104-DNA (SPAdes) (version 2) | ecosystem: Environmental > Aquatic > Marine > Coastal ... | reverse complement strand
CTCGTACACGGTCTTCAAATTCTTTTTTTAGGGCTGCACTATAATTTTTTGTATATATATCTGTGACGCTGGACATTATCTTCTAAATCCTTTGGTAGCTAATTTAGGAAAACCTCTTATCAAGCCGCCAGAAGCTTTTTCTTCTACTTTTTTCTTTTTTTGAATATATTTAGATTCATTCTCGGTATTATCTTTTTTAGTAATCCAATTTTTTTTCTCTTCTGCTAATTCTTTTTTTACTTTTTTAGTAATCCATGCTCCTTTTTTCTCATCTGTTTTATCTTTTTTTTGGATCCATTTATTTTCAACTTCTTTTTTAATTTCTGGTTCTATTTCTTTTTTCTTAGTAATCCAATCGCTCATTATTTTCCTTTTATTAAATGTGTTGCTTTAAGTCCATAAACGCTCGCAATTACTCCAACAAAAATTGTTTGATACCATAAAGGTAAATTTCCAAAGTGCACAAAGAATAATTCCATTTTTTCCATATGTACAGGATTATCTGACCAGACACTCCATCCCAACATTACGATCGGCACCGAAAGTAAAAGCAAAATAAATTCGTCTTTCCAGTCTGATTGTCTAGATTCTAAAAGTTTGCCTTGGTAAGCTTCCTTACCTTCAGCCATACGTGATGCATGCATAAGCTGTGCATCTGACATAGCCATTTTAGTTCTCTGTTTGTTAGCGTAAATTTTACTTCCAGCGGAAACGGCTAATTTAATAGCACTTAACCACATAGCTTAATACCACGTAGCTTTAACTGGTTTTTTGTCAGGTCTCATTCTTTTAGTTCCTCTAACATCAACTGTTTGAGATTCCGTAGGGTTTGTAGTTTCGATAACTACACCACCTGTTGCACAACCATCTTTTGTAACTCCTGGTCCTACAGTAACTTTTGGTTCTTTAACAAAACCAGATCCTATTTGCCAATTTTTCATTATACTAATCCTCCGCCTCTAAAAGCTTTGCCAAGTCCTCTTGATGACATTCCACCACCTTTAAGACTTTTAACGATTCTTTTTTTTTCGTCTTTTAAATTTCTTTTACCTTTTTTAGTAAAAGCTTTTTCTGAATCAACTCTTCCAAGTTCTTCCAGTTTATTCATTCTTGATGAATTCATTATTCAGCTCCTCTAGATTCGTCTCTTCTATCTTTAAAGCTTTGTGATTTAGTAGATTCTTTGCCATCTCTATCTCCTAGAGATTCATCCAGTCTATCATTAGCTCCTTGTTTCTTAGGGGATGACTTTGCAGTCGTGCCTGAGAATCTTGAAATATAAGGTCTTGTTCCGTAATCATTTCTCATAATGTTTTCTCCTATGTGTTTTTTACTTTAAATAAACCTGCAAGTCCACCCTTATTTGCATTAAAAAAAGACCTGTATCTATTCTGTCTATCTCTAATAAGGTCCAGTGTAGCTGCATTTGATATCGACGATTTAGGTTCTTCTATTATTACTTCCTCTGTAATAAGTTCAGGAACCACAGGGACAATAGAGTTATTAGATCCATTATTATCTCCACCATTAAATGTTGTTGTTTTATTAGTATTATTTTTATTGGTAGTATTTTTATTTGTAGTATTTAAACTATTAAACTTATCCACAATACTTTTACCTAAATCAGTATTTAATGCTTTTTCAATAGTGCTTAGAGTAGTATCTATTTGAGTCACAGATAGTCCTGTTTTTTTAGCTACTTCTTTTTTTGCAGTACTTGTTAAAACATCTTTTACAGTCTCTTTGAGTCCTTTAGTTTTAGTTGGATCAGTTACAAAATCTGCAATCGTTAAACCTGTTCTTACATTAGAAATTGTTGTAGCAACTCTTGTAACTGCAGGATTAATTAATCCCTGTGACCCAATAAATAAAATAACATCCAAGACCCCAAATTTTGAAGGATTAAGGGTTCTATCCACATCTTTTATATTTTTATTAATATTTTTAACAGCAGCTTGGTGCCAAGTATCTTTTCCTTTTGGTCCAAAACCAGTTTTACTTTTTGGACTAAATGAAGTTTTAGTTTTTGTGTATGAGGGAATTGGGTTACCTGTTATTTTATGTAATTTTGGTGTTGTTATAGTTTCATTTATTGTTCTCTTTTTTGGTCCAATTGTATATTGGTCTGTTCTCATTTTTTCTCTGTTGGTCTCTGGGTCAGTTGTTGGTCCCGTTGTTGGTCCCGTTGTTGGTCCAGATATATCTCCAATATTTGCTTTACCACCTCCACCAGAAGTAGAAGTTTCACCTGATTTTTGATCTGCTTCCCTTGATGATCTAGGTTCATAACTTGGAATACCATTTACTAATTTACCAGACCCACCAGCTCTTTTAAGCATAGCTGCTTCTTCAGGGTTTATGTAAGCTAGAAATTCACCTTTAGGTGCATTTTCTTTTAAATAATTTGCAGGCCCACCTTTATTCATAAACAAGGTTGTTGCAGACTGGTCGCTTGATAAAAAAGGTTGTTTCTCTGGTGCAGCTGCCATTAAATTAATTCTGTCATCAACCATAACTTCTTCACCGTCATCAGCTTCAACAAATTCCATGTTCGCTTCTTCCGTTCCTAAAATTCCTGCTTCACCTGCATCCGATGTTGACATTTCTAAAGTGTATCTTTCTAAATACTCTGCATGATTTTCATTCATTTCAGCTATATCAGGATTGCTTTCGTAAATTTTTTTCCAACCTTCGTAGTTGGGATCTCTAACTTCTTTATCAACAAATAATTCGTCTAGACCAGCCATTAGCACTTCCACTTTCTTAATGACTTATTGATTCTTGAATCAGGATCATTAGCTGTTTTTGATGATGTTAATTTTTTTTTCATACCACCCATTCTAGCACAGAAAGATTTTTTTCGCGATCCACCTTCTGGCTGAGGTGCTTTTAAATTAGATCCAGGATTAGCTTTATTATATGAAGCTCTGCCTGCAGCGTTTAATCCACCAGACTCAGACTTACCTTCTTTTCTAGTCCAAGCTGGAGTCCCGCCTCTCTTGAAAGAAGCACGAACCGCTCCCATTCCAAGAGTCGGTTTCATTACGCCTTAGCCTTGTTTTTTTTACTGTTTGGAAACCCTGCTTTCATATTAGCATAAGCTTTAGGTGTAATAGTACTTTTAGCTTTACTTTTTGAAGTACCCGCTTTTTTCTTAGCGTTGATATTTGCATATAGTCCTGGTCTTGCCATAATTACCTCCTAGGTCCTTTTAATGTACTTACGTCAAATCTTTTAGTAGCATCAGCTCTTGCTTTTGCTTGATTAGACATTTTTTGTTTAGTTAGTGAAGTTTCAGCTCTAAGTTCAGCTAAATCTTCTGTTTGATCCATTTTGTCTTGTTGATAATCTTGATTCATCATTGCTTTCATTTTATCAAGATTAATTCTTGCAGCATCTTCTTTTTCTCGTCTTAAATTTTCTTGTGCTTTAAGATCAAGTTCTCTTGCTCTTAATTTAGCAATTGGGTCATTACCAAAATCACCCATAAGTTTATTTTGTTCTTTAACAAACTCTTCAGTCATTTCAGAAATTAAAACAGCTTTTCTAGATTCAATCTCCATAATTAATCTATCCATTTCTTGTTTTATTTGGGGATCTTGTGGCGCTTGTGGATTTTGCATAATCCCTTGTAACTCTTGGACCTGCATAATTTTTTCTTGCATTTCCATTTGTACCTGTTCGTCTGACATTAAAGATATGTGCTCAAATATATTTTTCTCTAATGCTCCCATAATTATTGGACTGTTTTGTGCCATTGTTGTTGACATAAAAGACAGGTGAGATGAAATATGAGCTTGATGATCTTGTCCAGTAAATGCTTCAAAAGGTGTACCCGCTAAAGCATCAATATGTTCTAGTGCTGGGTTTTTTGGAGCCGGTTCTGGTGGTGGTGGTAATATTTGATCAATATTCTTAACACCGATAGCTTGATACATATCTTTATAAGCTGCATATAAATCATGCATCTCTGGATTTGATTGAGCTAATTGTAATTCTGTTTGAGCAATAGATACTCTTTGAGTTGATGAAAAAATGTTTGGATCAGCAACTGGTATAATATCAATTCTGTCATCAAAGTCAGATTGTTTAATTTGTTTGTCAGCACCTACAACTTCATACGGATAAACCTCAGGAAGGTAAGTAGAAAAAACATTCGACAATAAGTTGAACTCATTCTTCATAGAAGAATATAGTCTCTTATGGATTGCTGACATGACTCTTGAACCACGTTCTAAAAGAGCTACAGTTGTACCAACAGCTGCTTGTTGGTTCCCGTCGCCAACCTGCATATCAGCAATTGACGCGAATCTTTGTCCAGCCTGAACACAAATCCCCATCAGTTGTAATAATGTTCCAGAAGGTTCTTTGTAAGGCAAAGTCATAAAAGCATCTTTAAGATTTCCACCCGGTGCATCAACATCTCTAAACTCACCTGGTTGTAATGATTGAGCATCGTTGTTTACACGAATACCTCTCATCTTAAATCCTGCTGGTAAATTGGATAACGTTCCAGCATCTATTAATTGACGTAGGGCAGACGTTGCTGCTCTTGTTAAACCGCCAATCATATGAATTAACCCAAAACCATAAAAACCTAAACCTGGCAAAAATTTAAAATGCACAAAGTATTGTATTTTACGTTTTTTAAGATCATCTACTTTAAAGTTTCTTCTGATTGATAAAACTTTTCTTGAACCACTGTCGAGTGTTATAATATAAGGAACTTTAATTCCTGTCGGCATACCATCTGGTCCTCTGTCTTCAAAACCTTCAAGATCTAAATCAGTGTGAAATTCTACCAACGTATACATCTTATCGTTTTTTTGTTGGCCGTTCATCTGAGTACCTTCTAACTCTCGTTCTTTTTTCTTAACTTCAGTTTCTTCTGCGTAAGGCGCAAAGATTTCTACGTCTCTGTAGAAACCTGATACTTGTTGTTTACGTAAATCATTTTCTGAAATTTTTAATGTATGACAAATTGCTTCTGCATCTTCTAGTGATGTTGCAGAATAAGGAACAATTAAATCATCTGCTGGTACAAACTTAGAAACTGCTCTTCCCAATAGATCGTCATAGTAAACTTTTTTAAACGTCGAGCCAGCTAATGGCAGATAAAACAACATCTGATCAAACTCAGGTTCGTACTCTTTCATAACGTTCATGATTTCATAATTCATAAAATCTTTAACTCGTTGTGACTGAGCTTCTTTTTCGGGAGTTGAGGCTCCTAAAATTTGAGTTCTGATTGGTCCATCGGCTGGTAATAACTCTTTGTAAGCTTGCGCTTGAAATTGTGTAACGGCTTCAGCGAGTACTGGGTGAGTTGCACCTGATGCTCCTTGAAACGGTTGTGTACGTTGTTCAAATTGAAAACCTAAAAGATCTAACCCTTTAGAGTATGATCTTTCCCATTCTCTTCTTGATTCTTTGTAATCAGTGTAGTTACCATAAAGTTCTGAACCTAATGGTTGTAAAACTGAATCTGGTAAAATGTCTGCTAAATTTGCGTAGTGATCTTGTCCTTGTGACGGAGCTGCAGCACCTGGATCAAAGTCAACATCAACCGATCCGTCTGAGTTCTCTGTAATTTCAGTATTTTCAGAAGAAGGAATAGTCTCTTGCATATCTGCAACGACTTCAGTTCGCTCTTGTTCCGATGGTATAGTTATATTTTGCCTTACGTTCGGTAAGGATTTATCTACGTCTGCCATATGTTATTTTCTCCGATCTTTCTGGTTTATCTTGTTTTGACTCATTAATCAAGCCTCTAGGCTCTGGTCCCTTGATTGGGGGGATCTGTTTCCATTTCACGTGTTTCATATTTTTAACTAGTGTTGGATTTTTCATTACTTTCTATTAAAATAATTTGCTATGCCCCCTCGAGCTAGAGGTATATCGTCTATATTAAAGTCAATGTCAATTGTCTCTCTATCAAACTCAGTATCATAAGTACCCCTGCCTCTATTATCTTTTATATCTGCTAAATATTTTCCATAAGCGTCAGCAACTTTAGTACTATTTTCATTGGGTATACTTTTAGTAGCTTTAGTTCCAAAAATTTCTTCAAAAACTATGATTGGGTCCTTACCGACTTTTAAATCAGCTGCTTGTTTTTCTGTTAGGTATTCAGAGTTCATAATAATATGTCGAGCTACTCCTTTAGCGTTCGCAAATTGATTATTCTCATTATAATTCATTTTTAAAACTGATTCAGTGTCTAATGCAGTCTTATCTGTAATTTTTGGTTTAATTTCCCCTTTAGCAAAGGCCATGTCTTTTGCTTTTTTTGCATCTGACATAGTTTTGGCTATTTCTATGTTCTGAAGTATTTTATCTACTAATGGACTAACAGATTCTGGTTTCTTGACGCTAGGAACCGGCGACTTGGATTCTTTTGTTAGTTTAATGACTTGTGCAGACTTTAATGGTGCAGGGTTTTTTGATTTTTCGATCTCTTTTAAATTTTGTAGAAATTTTTCTTGTTCTTTTGGTTTAGAATTTTTTAAAGTTCTAGCTGTTAGCTTAATTTCTTCAATAAATTTTGCAGGGAGTTTACGATTCTTTGCAATCCACAATAAAGCTTCTTGAGAAATAGGGTTGTTGTACAAACTTTTACCCATTTTTTGAATATTACCACCAATACCAATAATATCTTTTGGTTTAATTCCTAATCTTGCTAGGATTTTGTAAATTTCTATTAAAACTTTCATTAATAATACGTTTTATTTACTAACGGCATAATTTGATCCTTATAATCTTCAGGGTGAGTTATAAATCCACCTTGTCTAAATCTCATCACTGCTTGTGTTGTACTATCCACTAAGTCATCATGATCTCCATAAGGAAAAGCAGCGCATTCCTCTATGACTTCTTGAGCAAACTGTAAATGTGTTGGTGCCCAGACTTGTCCACTTTCAAAAATGGGAGCAACAGAGTTTACTCTAGAATGTTTATCATTACCTCTCGACGGTGTAAAGTTAATAACAGGTATCCCCATATTTCTTAACTCGTAGGTTAAAGGTAATCCCGATGCTTTTGCTTCTATTAAAACTGTTTCTGGATCCCAATACTTATATAGTTTTAATGCCTCACGTCTAAGCTCAGGAAATTCAAAACGATCTTTAACTGCATCTAATAAAATAATCTGTTGTGGACTATCTTCATCTTCGCGGAATATGCCCCACGTTGTAATAGCTGAGTAATCAGCAGTTTCTTTTTTCATAAAAGCGGTATCGTAAGATTGTATAACATGATCACACGCAGGGATAGGTTTGTCTTCTGGCCATTTTTTCCACCACTCTCGTTTTAAAAGGGCACCTTCCTCAGAAGTAGGGTTCTGCATATATTGTGCATTCCATTTAGGAAGTGCAACAGAAGCTTTAACATTTAATAATTGTTCTAGTTCCCAATACTCTGGCCACACGGGTTTACCTGAAGGCAGGATTGCTGGAAATTCTACAACTTCCCATTGGTCTGCTTTGGGATCTGCAGCTTGTGCTGCTTGTAACATTCCCGTTAAATCTTTTGTATTCCATCTTGTCATTACCAGTACAATTACTCCACCGGGCTGAAGCCTTTGTCGAGGTCCAGAAGTATACCATTCGTAAGCCCTCTCAAGAGATTTAGCATTCATTGCGTCTTGCTCTGAGTGTGGATCATCAATAATTAATAAATCTGCACCACGGCCGGTTACGGCACCTTCAACACCAACTGCAAAATATTCACCACCTTGTGCAGTTTGCCAACGTCCAGCTGCTTTACTGTCTTCTTGTAATCTAGTTGGAAATACTTCTTTGTATTCTTCACTGTCCATTAGGTGTTTTGCCTTACGTCCAAAACGTACGGCAAGTTCAGCTGTGTGAGTTGCTTGAATTATTTTTAATTTTGGTCTGTTACCAATCATCCAGGCTGGCAGTAAGAAAGAAGCAAATTCAGATTTTGTATGTCTGGGTGGCATGTTAACAATTAATCTTGTTGTCTTCCCAGATTTTAAATTATTAAATTTTTCTGCAATAACTTTATGGTGGGACCCCTCTATAAAATCAGGCCACATATGTTTTACAAAATCCATAAAATTTTCTTGAATTTTTCTATGTTTTTGTTTTTCGTCTTTCTTAACGACTAATTTTTTTAATTCTTTCCTAGTCTCAGGATCTAGGTTTTCAATGTTTAAATTTTTTAAAATATTTTTTATATCGTGCATAATTAACCTTATGTAGTGAAAACGTTTTTACAGGTTACGTACGTCTAAATCAATGTATAAATCCGAGAGTAGTGGGACCCCTTTTAACGTTGTGTGTAATACTTTTTATATAGTACAGCTTTTTTCGGATCTGGTCTGGTACCTCTATTAAATTGCCGCGAGCGCGAGCGCAGCCGAATAAAAAAAAAATTTATACAACCTGTGCTTGTGTTCACAGCGCGTTGTATATATGTCACATGTGTGTTGCATAATTACAACTACTATATGTAGTATACGCAGGCATTGCATACAACCTACGGTTGAGCCTCGCACGTTGTTCGATCGCGCCATTTTAAACGACAATACAACCTGTACGTGTATACAATTACATTGCCACATTAGAATCATTCTAACTAGACTAAGATTTATATTGACACACTACATGTAGTGTACGCAGATACTGCATACCACCTACGGTTGCATGATGCCTGTATATATACCCGCCCCCCATACCCTATAGTATATAAGATAATCCTACATATGTCAAGTGCATTAGTGTCGCACCTTGATACTTGTATATATATACCGCCATCCCCAGCCACCGTCCAAGTATATAGGATAATCTTACATATGTCAAGAAGTTTATTTGCATTTAAGTGAAATAAATATATTGCTAATATAGGATAATCTTATATAACTTTGATATGACACAAACAAAAACAATCAATGGAATGTATCAGCGAGATAGTAACGCGGCATTTGATAACGCTAAAAAAGATGCCAGCTTCCAGCCTCAAGAATTCATGTATATGTATTCGAAGGACGGGCGCGACTACTTCAAAAATACAAACTTTAGACACTATGTTAACTTTAAACATGAAGAGATAGAAATAATAAAGGGAGGAATATGATAACAGCAACTATAATATATGCGCTAGGAATAGGGAGCTTGGGCCTGATGGCTTATTTTGCTATCACTGGAACTAATGAAGCAATTGACTACCAAAACAATAGAATACAAAAAGATCAAAAATGGAGGGATAGATAATGTCAGCTGATTATGGATTAACAATAGATAAACTAATAGATCATAATAAGATTCAAAATAAAATGATTGGAAGCCAAATTGATGAGCTTACAATTCTTAGAAGTAAGCTCGCAACTGTGGAGCATGACGCCAAAATTACGAGATATATTTCTATTTCGTTTGCTGGTTTGTTTATGGCTTTTTTAGTGTCCGTAGGATTAACGGCCTAACAAAATTTAAGAATTTGGGCGGGTGCTGAATAGCATATCCCCGCCCGGATGGGTGATATAGTAATCCCGAGTTAAAAAAATAATAGCTGGTGACAGCTTCTAAAACACTAGAATTGTAAGATTTAACTTACTGGTCTAACAGTACCACCTTAGCGGGTTTAAACTGTTAAGACTTGACATCTATAGGATTATCCTATATATATTTATATGAAAGTGAGGGCATAAAAATGCTAGTAAAAAAAGCCAAACAATTAACAGGAAGTTTAACACGAACCAGCAAAATGCCGGGCCTATCTTATAGCATATCGGCTTGGAGATGTAAGACAGGCGCAAAACTTCGAAAAATTCCGGGCAGTGTTTGCGCTGGTTGTTATGCACTCAAGGGAAATTATACCAGATATCCAGCAATAAGAGAGGCCCAAAATTTAAGAATGCAAAAGCTTAAAAATAAAAAATGGGTTGAAGCCATGGCTACACAAGTAAAGCGGCAAAAGTTTTTTAGATGGCATGATGCAGGGGACATTCAAAGCGTTGAACACTTACAGAAAATTTTTGAAGTTTGTAAGTTAACCCCTGATACTCAACACTGGATCCCAACGCGTGAAGCTCAATTTTTAAAAGATATTGACCCTGCAACAGTTCCAGCAAACTTAATAATTCGTATGAGTTCTCACATGGTTGATCAGGGACCAGTCAAATTTTGGCCTTGGACTTCAACTGTTACAAGTAAAGGCGGCGCCACTTGTCCAGCACCTAAGCAGGGCGGCAAATGTCAGGATTGCAGGGCCTGTTGGACTAGATCAATATCAAATATAAACTATGGTAAACACTAAAATGATAATTTCACCATTAACAAAACCAGATAAAAAAATGCTCAAGCGGGGATTTTCTAAAAAAATATATGTTGTGGGCTATGGTCATAATAATGATTTAGGCCACTGGGTTTAT
>Ga0209482_1002845_pt1 | contig 10397 bp, 8 predicted proteins | sample CoawatmetaG10DNA_FD_187512 | JGI IMG/M metagenome (GOLD analysis project Ga0209482, IMG submission 187512) | Marine microbial communities from the West Antarctic Peninsula - Coastal water metaG104-DNA (SPAdes) (version 2) | ecosystem: Environmental > Aquatic > Marine > Coastal ... | reverse complement strand
CATTAATTACACTTATTTTTTCAAAAGTAAAGAGTGTATATACTGCTAGAGGAATGTATTTCCATGATAATCAAAATTTTTTTGAATATTATTTAACTTATTGCATTGAAATTTTTTTACTTTTTTTTACCCACATAGTATTGTCCCAGAGTGAAGAAGATGTTAGAAAATTAAACAGAAATATTCTAGTTAATTCTTCTAAGTTAAATATTATTCATAACGGAATTAATTATGAAAAATTTTCTATAAAGAATGTAAAGAAAACTGATCTTAAAATTAAGGGACTTGTGCTTTGTACAATTGGTAGAATTGCAAATGGAAAAGGATTAATTGATTTAATTAATGCTTTTTCAATTTTATCTAAAACTAACCCTAATTTATCTTTACTATTGATTGGTGGTGTTTTGCATGAAGATAATAATTTTGTTTTAAACGAATTTTTGGACACAGCTGAACAATTAAATATTAAAGAAAAGATAACTATTACTGGCTTGGTTGATAACGTCGAGGATTACTTAGCTTTAGCAGATATTTATATTCATCCTTCATATCGTGAGGGGGTTCCTCGTTCGGTTTTGGAGGCCATGTCCTTAGAAAAAATAGTTATTGCAACTAAGATTCGTGGAGCTAGTGAAATAATTAATACTAATGAAGTTGGTATTCTTTATGAGAAAGGGAATATTCAGGAGTTAGTTCAATCAATTAAAAAAGTTAACAATTTGCCAACTAAAGATAAAAAAAATATGGGATTAATGGCTAGAAAAAGAGTTTTAGAGCTTTATAAAGAAGAATCTTATGTGAATAGACAAGTAAAATTTATAAATAAAGTATTATAGGAAAAAAATAAAGTATGTGCGGCATTGCAGGATTTATTAATTATCCACAGGGTGATATTTAAAAAGCCCAAATGCTCAAAAGTTTTTATTTTATTGTGGTCCAGATGCTCAAACGTCCCCTGCTTACAATAATATTAATTTAGCTCATACTCATTATTAATTTAAGATAAAGTGGATTTTGAGGTGTTACCTGAATACAGAGAGGTTGTCCAGGGGCTATAGTGGAAGCTTAAGCTTCAGACATACCTATTATTGTTTCTAATGTCCCAGGCTGGAGTCAAGAAGTAGATAATAATATTTCTGTACTTTATTGTAATTTTAGAGATAAAGAAGATTTAAAAGATAAAATGGTTGCAATTCTTGAGATAAGTAGCAATGAACGTCAATTGATGGGTTAAAAGGGCAGAGAAAAGATGATAAATGAATTTGATGAATCTGTAGTAATTAAGCCAAACACTGAAGTAATTTCAGATTTAATCTATAGCGATAAATAATGAAAAGGTTGTTTGATTTATTTTTAGCATTTTTATTCTTACTTTTATTTGCCTGGCTCTATATCTTATTGACAATTATTATAAGGCTTGACACTAAAGGCCCAGTTATTTATTGGTCCTCACGAGTTGGGATTAATAATAAATTATTTAATATGCCAAAGTTTCGCTCAATGCTTGATAATACGCCTGTTATCGCGACTCATTTAATTGATAAACCTCAAAAGTATTTAACTAAAGTTGGAAGATTTCTACGAAAAACAAGTTTAGATGAGTTGCCTCAAATATATTCTATAATTAAAGGTGATATGAGTTTTGTAGGCCCTAGACCTGCCCTTTTTAATCAGTATGATTTAATATCTCTTAGAAGAGAAAAGGGGGTAGATAAGATTCTGCCTGGTCTGACTGGCTGGGCTCAGGTAAATGGCCGAGATGAGTTATCTATCTATAAAAAAGTTATGCATGATGAAATATATATGAATAAGAAATCTTTTTGGTTTGATTTAAAAATATTATTTATTACATTCATGAAAGTTATTAATATTCATGGTATTTCACATTAATTTAACTACAAAAATATGATCAAAGTAATAATTCATAAACTCACATCACTTCAACGTATAACTAAGCAAATGATTATGGTGTTCGTTGATTCAATTCTAATAGTGGCTGTATTATTAAGCTCTTTATCGATAAGGCTAGGTTATATATATTGGCCTAAAGAAGAAATATTTTGGATTATTTTTGGTGCTCCAATTGTAGCTATTCCGATTTTTATTAGTTTTAGATTATATCATTCGGTTGTGCGTTATATAGGTTCTAGAGCATTATGGTCTATGGCTCAAGCAGCTACCATGTATTCTGTAGCATGGGGTTTGTTAAGCTATATGGCTGAAATAGGAGGAATTCCTGGCGTATCTGGGATTCCAAGGTCAGTAATAATAATTAATTGGATGTTATCAATAATCGTAATTGGTGGTGTAAGAATCTTTGCAAACCGCTTATTTGATAATGAATATTCTCCTACCAATGGAAAAAGAATAAATGTAGTTATTTATGGAGCAGGCTCAGCTGGAAGGCAGCTTTCAGATGCATTAAAACTATCAGAGGATTATAACCATGTTGCTTATGTTGATGATGATATTAGCACTCAAGGCTCTTATATTAACGATAAACCAGTATTTTCAAATAACTCTATATCTGAGATCATTGGTAAATATGACATTAGTGAATTTTTTATAGCCTTGCCATCAATATCACGAAAAAGTCGCAATCAAATAATTGAAAAGATAAGTGAATTATCGGTTCGTGTCAAAAGTTTACCGAGCGTTTCTGATCTTGCTAAAGGAAAAATTAAAATTGATGATTTACTTGATATTAAAATTGAAAACTTACTAGGAAGAGAATCAGTATTGCCTAGTAAAAAACTTCTAGGCATAAAAATTAAAAATAAAGTTGTTCTAGTTACAGGGGCTGGTGGTTCAATTGGCTCAGAGATTTGTAGACAAGTGCTTTCTTTAAAACCAAAAAAACTAATTCTTTTAGAGAATAGTGAGTCCTCACTTTATCAGATTGAGCAAGAATTAATTGCTATAAATAAATTCGACATAGAAATTCATCCAATTATAGCTTCTGTTAGGGATAAAAAAAAATTACAAAGTATCTTTAATTTTCATAAAGTTCAAACTATTTATCATGCTGCTGCTTATAAGCATGTCCCACTGGTTGAATCTAACAAGGCACAGGGGGTTTTAAATAATTCAATGGGTACAATGTTGGCTGTAGAAGCAGCAATTTCAGAAAAAGTTGAGACATTTGTATTGATTTCAACAGATAAAGCAGTGAGGCCAACAAGTACAATGGGTGCTTCGAAGCGAGTTGCTGAATTAGTGCTTCAGGCACTTTCAAAGCATTCTCATAACACTTGTTTAACAATGGTTCGTTTTGGTAATGTTCTAGATTCAAGTGGCTCAGTTATTCCTCTTTTTAAAAAACAAATTAAAAAAGGAGGTCCTATAACAATTACTGATGTCAGAATGGAGCGATTCTTTATGACTATTCCTGAGGCAGTAGAATTAGTTATTCAAGCTGGTGCAATGGGTAAGGGAGGGGATGTTTTTGTGCTAGATATGGGAAGTCCCGTGAAAATTTACGATTTAGCTATTAAGATGATTAAATTAAGTGGGCTACAACTATTAGATGTAAATAATCCTAATGGTGATATTGAAATTATATATACGGGTTTAAGGCCTGGAGAGAAACTTTATGAAGAGTTACTAGTTGGAGATACATCCTCTAACACAGAAAATAAATTGATTATGAGAGCAACAGAAGACATGATTGAATGGATAAATTTAAAACCTTTATTAGATGAGCTTAATGAGGCGTGTATAGATAATAATATTCAAAAAATTCAAGAAACGCTTTTAAAAATAGTGCCATCTTTTAACCCTGAAAAAACTTAATACTATAATTTTTTTTCCGTCTTCTGGTATAGTTTAGCGCAGACAAAAAAAGGCAGTTATTTCTGATATTTTTGTATTATTAAGTTCAATTCTTATTAATCTATTTAGACCTTAAATTATGAATAAAACTAAGTTTACTATAGCTATAATTGGTGCTGGTTATATGGCTGAAGAACATATTAAGGTATTTTCATCAATGCAAGAGTTTGAAATTATTGGGATACATAGTAGAACAATAAGTAAAGCTCAATTACTTGCTAATAAGTTTAATATTCCAGTTGTTGTAGAAAATCTTTCTAACATTTATGAAAAAACGAAGGCAAATTTACTTATTATTGCAGTAACAGAATTGAACCTTTATCCAATTATTAAAGAAACCTTTAAATACCCTTGGATATCTTTAATTGAAAAACCTGCAGGATATAACTATCAGGAAGCTTTATTAATCAATGAGCTATCAAAAAAATATCAATCAAGAGTATATGTTTCCTTTAATAGAAGATTTTTTAATAGTACTCAATTGGTTTTAGATGAACTGAATAAAGCAGAAGGGCAGCGATTGATTCAAATTCATGACCAGCAGGTTGCAGATATTGATAGACCTCCTGAAGTTATAAAGAATTGGATGTACGTCAACTCAGTCCATTTAATTGACTATTTAGCAATAATGGGTCGAGGTAAAATAACAAATGTGTCACCAATAATTCAATGGATTCCTAAAAATCCAAAATATGTAGTTGCAAAAATTGAATATTCTTCGGGCGATGTTGCTATTTATACAGCTGTTTGGGATGCACCAGGGCCTTGGTCTGTTAGTGTAACCACTAAAGCAAAGAGATGGGAGCTAAAGCCATTAGAATTTGCTTCTTCACAATCAAGTAACTCACGGAAATTAATCTCATTGCCAACTCATCAATGGGATGTTGAATTCAAACCTGGTTTGCGAATGCAAGCTGAAGAGTTGGTTAAAGCTCTAAAGAGTGCTTCAAATAAACTAGTTTTGTTGGACGAAAGTCTGGAAACAATGCGCTTAGTGAAAGAAATTTATGAAGTCTAATATAGTGATAGTTGGCTCCGGCCAGTTAGGCTCTCGACATCTACAGGGCTTGGCTGATTGTAAAATTCCCTTAAACATTTCCGTAATTGATAATGATAAAAATATGTTGACTCTTGCTAAAAATCGCTGGGATGAGGTAACAAAAAAATCAAATATTCATGCAGTAAGGTTTATGAGTTCATATAATGATATTAGTGAAATTTTTTTTGATGTAGCAATAATCTCCACAACTTCAAAAGGAAGAGCTAATTTAATAACTGAATTATCGAGTAATTTAAAAATCCGTTATTGGATCATTGAAAAAATTCTTGCTCAAAGTGAAGTTGAATTAGATTTAATATTTGAAACATTAAAGAGTTCTATTGGTACTTGGGTCAATACACCTTTAAGAATGAATAAATGGTACCAAGAAATAATTGCTTCAACTCCTAATACATCTCCCATTGAAGTCTCAATCAGTGGAAATAATTGGGGATTAGGAACTAACGCAATCCACTTTTTAGATTTAGTATCTTGGTTTTCAAATGAAGAAATTGTATCAATTCAAACTGATGAATTAGAAAAAAAATGGATAAAAAGTAAGCGTGAAGGTTACTGGGAGTGTTTTGGGACACTTAAAGCTGATTTTTCTGGTGGATCTACACTTGTTATGAAATGTAATCCAGTAGGGGATTTTAATTTTTTTACTGATATTAAATCATTAGATTATTCATGGCATATTAAAGATCTAGAGGGTATTGCTTATAGATCTGATGGTTTTTCAATCCCAGGTAAGTTAGACCTTCAAAGTGAAATTACTGGCAATTTAGTAGAACTAATATTAACCACTGGGGCTTGTAGCCTCCCTAATATTAAGGATTCAACAGTTATCCATAGAAAATTAATAAAGGCACTATTAAAAAACTGGAATTCAGTAATGATAGACAAAAAAGTAAAATTACCAATAACTTAATTGGTAGTAGCTTCTCATTTAAGCCTCTTGGTTTTCAATTTTTTTTGCAAAATGATTTATTGCTTGAACATACCCTTTGACACTTCCACAATCAAACCGAGTTCCTTTGAATTTGTATGCAATAACATTTCCATTCAGGGCTTGAGTAAGTAAAGCATCTGTAATTTGAATTTCTCCATTTTTACCTGGCTTAATATTTTTAAGAATTTTAAAAATATCAGGCGTAAGAATATAACGACCAATAATTGCAAGATTACTAGGGCTTTTATCGATATCAGGTTTTTCAATCATACTATTGACTTTATAAATATCATCTGAATTATCTATCAAAGTGCCACTTATAACTCCATACTTATCAACCTGATCAAAAGGAATTTCTTGAATTGCAATAATAGAACATTTGTATTTATTGTAAATTTTAATCATTTGCTTGATGACACTTTCATCCTTACTATCACAAAGATCATCGGCCAGAATTACAGCAAATGCCTCATTACCAATAAGTGGTTGGCCAGTGAGTATTGCATGTCCTAAACCAAGAATATCTTGTTGACGAACATAAGTAAAAGTTGCTTTAGAAATTATATTTTTTATTTCATCTAAATAATGTTCCTTTGGAGTTCCATTAAGTTGAGATTCGAGTTCAAAAGCATTATCAAAATGATCTTCAATAGCTCGTTTTCCTCTTCCTGTGACTATTGCCATATTTGTTATACCAGCAGAAAGGCATTCTTCAACTCCATATTGAAGTAATGGTTTAGTAAGTATTGGAAGCATTTCTTTAGGGACAGCTTTTGTAGCAGGAAGAAAACGGGTACCAAAGCCAGCTGCTGGAAAAAGACATTTTGAAATCAAATTAATACCCCATTATTTTTATAATAATTATAGTTCATCACTAGAAAAAATTTAGTTAGTTAGAAGGCATGATCACAAGCAATATTGTTATCTGACTTTACTGAAGCATAATGAATAACACAATGATTTGGAGTTTCACTGGTTAAATAAAGCCAACCAGTACTTCCATTTAAATAGGTTTCATAATTATCAAATAAATTAGCTATATTGTGACTCTTTGATTCAGAACCTTCAAGATTAAAATTTGACAATATTGGCTTATCACCAAAAGAATTAAATAGCTTTACAGTAAATTTAACTCTTTCAGGAGAATTGTCACCTAAAGTTCTGTTAGCAATTAGCATATAGTTTTTACAAGTATTTGAGTCAAATAATGGCATCCATCTAGTGGTTACTCCATTTGCATCATGTGGGATTGGACCATCAGTAAGAAAACCATAATTTCCTGATTTTATTTTGTACTGAACACCTACATGAAATCTTCTGGGGAGAGCTTTTTTATTGAAAAAGATAAGTTCATAATTATGTTTTTCATTGCATTCTATTCTTTGAATAGCATTTTCTGATTCTTTATTAAGTAATAATGATGTTGATTTAATTTTTTCCCCATAAGGGTCTAAACAATTAATTTCTACTGAAGAGCCCTTCACTGGTGAAGTAGGGTAGATATCAGAATAACACTCCCAGTTATCATCAAAGTTATTAGGAACATTAAATACTAAATTTTTAAAACTTGGTTGTTTAAATGTTTCAAAAACATCATCTAAAATAGTTCCCTCTTTTGCTGCAAAATTAGTATGATCAATGGACCAATGACCGTCTTTTGGTGATCGATAACCAGCAATAATTCTAGCAAAAATACCAGAGGCTGTAAATTTCACTCTAAATGTGCCAATTTCACCTTCTAGAAAAGATCTAAAGTTAATTAAATCTGTAAGATTAAAAACCCTAGTTTGAAAGCTGCTCCAATCTAAGAATATAGGTGATGAAATAATTTCTTTTCCAGATTTTGAGGTTATTGTAATTAATAATTTTTCGTTGTTAAGATTTCGCTTTCCATTATGAATAATAAAAAAAGGCTCATAATTTTTATTATCATGAATAGTAATATTACCTTCTTCTGCCTCAATTAAATCATTAATACGCTCTTCAGTATCACCACTATCAATTGAAAAATGTCTTTGAGTAGAATGAGCGCTAGTATGCCAATTTTTACCTATATATCTAACAACTAAAGCTGGAAAGGGTATAAATAAGTTTTGTTTTGAAAAAAACTCTAACTCTATAGAGCCTTCATAGTAATTTTCATCACTTGAAAACATTTTTAAAATGTCTTTTAAATGAATAATATGAGCACCAATGTCAAATATCTTTTTCTCATGTTCAAATAATTTAAGTCCAGACATTGCTCTTATTGAAATTTTTAACAAAATGTCTTGATTATTTCTTTTTTCAAGCCAATAATTCATAAAGTGAATTTGTGTACTTACTTGGTTTGATTCCATAAAATAAAATACCGCTGAAGTGCGGGTAATTGGAACCTTAAGAGTGGGCTCATTATGCTTAAAAAATTCTTTTTTAATAATTTTATTCATAATATTTTTAAAAATAATTAAAAGTAGCTCTTTATTAAATACTAATCCTTAGAACTGCAAATTCAACATCTGTATAGTCGATTACACTTAACTCTTTAATTTATGTTTGACAATTATAACTTATACCATGTATCAAGATTAAAGCTCTTGAGGGATCATTTAATGAAAAATCTTTATAAGCTAATGTACATTTTGGAATCCATATATCATTATTAACTGTGCTACTTGGCTTATCCCAAAAAGGCAAATATTTAGTGTGTAAATATTTTTTAAGCTCCTTTAAAAAAGCTGAATTCGTAAAACGCATAAATAGTAAAGGATCTGGAGTAAGCAAAACACCAATTCCAAAAAACTTAGTAAAATACGTATAACAATGTCTGCAGATATTATAGCTTTTGAGCTTTTTTTATTGCCAGGAACTCTTATAGTTGTTGACTGATTCCAGTCGAAGTATTTAATCAAAGTGCATAATTGAATGTATGTAAAATTGAGTCTCAATCAATATAAAATTATTAGCATTTCAGAAATAAAATCATGCTCTTAGAAGAAAATGAATTTTTAGTTATCGGTGCAAGTGGACATTCTGCAAAATATTTTTTTGAAAGACTTTCAGAAGAACATTATCAAAAAAAAATTAAATGTTTGGTAAGAAGTCGTAGTCAAGTAGATCATCTTAAATGCTATGATCTTAATCTTGAATTTATATACGTAGACTTTGATGAAATTGATTCTTTAAAGACTGCGATGAAAGGGGTAAAAATATTATTAAACATTGCTGGCATAGCTATATCAGAAAAAATTGTTCAACTAGGAAATGAAGTAGGTGTAAATTGGTTTATATGTGTCCATACAACAGGAAGATATTCTAAATTCAAAAGTGCATCCTTTGGGTATACAGAAATAGAAGACAGATTATTGAAAAATTATTCTAATCTTACAATTTTAAGACCAACTATGATTTATGGCAGTAGTAGAGATCAGAATATGTATAAACTTATAAAATATATTCATAATAATATGTTTTTTCCTGTTTTTGGTAATGGTAATAACTTATTGAGTCCTGTTCATGCACAAGATTTGGGTAATGCTTATTATGATGTCCTCCAAAATCGAAATACTACCTTCGGAAATCAATATAATTTGTCGGGTAAGTCAGATATAACTTATATTTCTCTATTAGAAGAAACTGCTGGAGCATTGAGAAAAAAAGTTTTTTTTATTCGTTTACCTATTTGGTTTTGTTTGGTTGCTGCATACCTCATGAATTTTGTTCTTCGATCTCGTTCTCCAATATCAGTTGAGCAAGTTCTTAGAATGAAAGAAGATAAAGTTTTTTCTTGGAAGGATGCATACGCAGACTTTGGATTTTCACCCATGTCTTTTAACGAAGGTATTCGTATGGAAGTAGATGAATTTAAGGGTAATAATAGTAAGTAAGAAGGCTATTCAATTAATAGTGTAAATAAAGAGCCTGTTGTTGATCAAGAGGTGTCTTTTGGTTGACCTACAAAAAATACTAACTCATTTAAGTGTAAAGCCAAATTCATTTAACACTAATAGAGAAATATTGAGGACATTCTTGTTTGTAGTGTTGATCCGATAAAATTTATTTTTCATTATCCTTAATTTTTATTAAATCAAATGTAGATGTTCGTAAAATGATTCCAAAAATGTACATTGTATATATCTGGTACTCTATCAATTTTGCATTGAAATCCAATTAATAAATCTTCAAAGGGCAAATTATTTTTTAAAACCCAATCAAATGAATCTTTTCTTACCTTTATTCTAAGTTGCCTTATTATTGGAGAGTTATATTCAGATTTAACTTTTTCCCAGTTAAATTCTTTAAAAGTAACAACAGGGACAGTAGATGAAAAATCTACAATAAAAAATTTTGATATGTCAACAAAATTATCATTAGTGAGTTCAAAAAATACTATCAAATTATCTTGAAAATTACTGTTGCTAAAGAAGTTCTGAATATAATCAGAATCTATATTTATGTCAGAAAAAACTTTATTCATAAAGGTCTCAGGATTTATTGAGGTTGATGCTCTATCAAGAATCTGACTACTGACTATTTCACTACTAAAAAAATTATAAGAATCTTTTTTGAGAATATTTAAACACTGCGTTTTCTTAC
>Ga0209482_1002843_pt1 | contig 10406 bp, 18 predicted proteins | sample CoawatmetaG10DNA_FD_187512 | JGI IMG/M metagenome (GOLD analysis project Ga0209482, IMG submission 187512) | Marine microbial communities from the West Antarctic Peninsula - Coastal water metaG104-DNA (SPAdes) (version 2) | ecosystem: Environmental > Aquatic > Marine > Coastal ... | reverse complement strand
CTCATAATTACATTTCCTTAGTTAGTCGTACAAATTCTTGCTGTTTGCCTGTTAACTGCTTCCAGATAACCTGCTTCTCATGTTCTTCAAGCTCACTCAAGGCTTCGACTAATACGCTAGTCTCACCAGATGCTTGGCTAGATACCACTAAAGCTACTACCTCTTGGGTTAGTTTTTTACTAACTCGCTTGTATGGCTCCTCTTTAACCTTATCTAACACTACAGGATCTTCATGGATTGTTATGTCTTCGGCATCCAAATCGACTTGTGGAATACCGCAGAGGCTTGAAAGTGCATACCTACGAGCATAGGTTATGGCACTGCCAGCACCTTGAGCTGTTGCTTTATCCATAGGTAGTAGGTATTCACCTTGAAGCCACTGGCCTGAATTGTGCATAAGCATAGTGACTACGCCAACACCTTTACCACCTTCTGAGGTGATAGGTAGCTGGACATAAGATAAGCCATGCTTGGCAAATGGCCCCTTCATTACCTTAATGACACTGGTAAGGTCAGCGTAGGTTGATTTAAAGAATGGGTTTTTACTATCCTTCATAGCTCCACCCATCTCTGCTTGTGCAAGGCATAGTGCCGTTGCAAGGTCTATTATTGAGTCTGATTGCTTCATTATTATTGCTCCTAGTTATTTAACCTGCCCAGCTATTGTAAACACATTTAGTATAGATGTAAACAGCCAATGTGATAAAAGATACAAAAAGGTTTGCATTACTGTTTTGATAGGTGTAAGGTAGACGGACATTAACAAGAACGGAGCAGCGCCATGTACAACCCATACGATGATGTAGAAGTAAATGAAGTTAACATTATAGAAACACGTGAAGACCTTTTCTGGGAATTGCACACTACAGGTACTGTTTTCGTCCTTGGTCATAAAGTGACTATCTTTGAATTGCTAGAAGATATGGACGTAGAAGAAAAAGACAACGTGTTTTCAATGCTCGTTATGGGTAATGAGGACGCTAAAGAATATGCCCGATCTAAGCTAATGGAGGCTTTTAAAGGGGCGTATGGCGATGATGTAATTGAAGAACATTACATTGACGATCAATCTGAGTATTAAACTGGAGCATTAAAATGACTTTAACTAAAACAAATCAGCAGAATAAAACGTGGACGTTGACCGACAGTAACTGGGCTTGGGATGAATATAAGCTAGGTAGGTCGCATAAGTACATCGCTAGGAAGCTAGGTCGTACTGAAGCCGCTGTTAGCGTTAACCTTAGTAAGACTCGTATGCGTCTAAAGACTGTACCATTCAAGCTAGACCCTACGCCAGTAGGCCCAGCAGAGGTTAAGAAGATCCGTAAGGCCATTGCTAGGAAGGTTACATTTACTGTTGGTGATATGATTGTTGCAGCGGTTGGTGGTGGTGCTTTAGGCGCTATAATTGCTGGACTAACTTTGTAGCAAGAAAAAGCCCCTTGACCGAAATGGAGCAAGGGGCTAGAATAGGTGTGTTGGTGAAGAGGTTGTAGCCTCGTTCGAGCCAGCGAAAGTCAAGAGAGAAAACCAGCGCCAACACAAGTGTAGTTTATCAAACGTGTTAATAGCCTGCAACCCTTCTCTACTCTCGCTTACTTGATCCACCAACCAGTGGGTTTCTTTAGCATTGCCACAATAAAAAACAAAGCTCATGCCTACTACTGGCTTTAAACGTAGGATAGCACTTACACACAGGAATGATGGGACTGACCGAAGCAGCGCAATGCCAAGGTACAAACCGATTAAGCGGATACACAACAGGGGGCTGACTAGCCAATCAAGGATGATAAATAGTTGCGGCAAATTGTGTAAGTGGATCAAGCAAATAGCATACTGTTGGTAAGGTATATCTTCTAGGTATCCCAAACCATCTTAATGACAAGTATTGCCTGAAGAAAGTGGAGCAAATAATAATGGAAATAACATTAAACACAGCAGAGCAGAAGCTAGCCATATACTTAGCTAAGTCTAGGCACGATAACGCCAGAAGCGCAGGCAAGCCAGACCGAGACTTAGGCTCTCAAACAAAAGCCGAAGTAGACCTAGAGGGAATCTCTGGTGAAATTGTTGCCTGCAGGATGTTCAACGTCTACCCAGACACAGAAACAGATCTAATTGACCTACCAAAGTACGACCTAAAGACAGCAAAAGGTAGTAGGGTAGATGTTAAAACCACTCGCTACCCAAATGGCAAGATGTTAGCCACGATGAAAAAGAGGGCTGAAGACTGCGATATTTACGTGCTGGTTATAGGTGAATTTCCATCTTACAAAATCGCTGGATGGTGCAAGGCAGAAGAATTACTACAAAAAGAAAATATCATTAACTTGGGCTACGGTGATGTATACGCTTTAGATCAAGACAAACTGAGGGCGTTTTAATGTTAAATCTTAGACCGCATCAAGAACGGGCCATTGATATGCTAAGGGTGTCGCTACGCAAGGGCAATAAGCGTCCTATATTAGCCGCTCCATGCTCATTCGGTAAGACAATCACAGCAGCATACCTACTTCAGTCAGCAGCCGCTAAGGGTAAGCGCAGCATCTTTATCTGCGACAGGATCAAGCTAATTCAGCAGAGCCTTGAAGCATTCGGTAAAGCAGGTATGAACTTTGGTGTCATCCAAGGTAATCACGAACTAACCAACTACGCAGCACCAATCCAGATAGCCAGTACGCAGACACTAGCCAGACGTAAGCGCATCCCTGAATTTGACCTAGCCATAGTGGATGAATGCCACACGCACTACGCTAGCCTAGGCAAGATCATGTCAGCTTACAACAACGTACCTTTCATTGGTCTAAGTGCCACACCTTACTCTAAGGGGCTAGGTGAGCATTACGATGACCTGATTGTACCCATTACACCGCGTGAGCTTCTAGAGCAGAACTACTTATGCCCAGTAGACTACTACGGTGGACGTAGCGTTGCGTTAAAAGGCATTAAGACTAAGCAATTGTCTACAGGTGGATCTGATTACGACCCAGCTAGCCTTGCAGCAGCAACAGAAGATGATAAGGGTTTAGTGGGTGATATAGTAAAGAACTGGCTTGAGCATGGTGAGAATGGGCAGACCATTGCCTTTGCTCCTAGCATTAAACATTCAAAGCACTTGGTTGATGTATTCAATAAGGCTGGCATATCAGCAGAGCATATAGATGGCTACATGGACGCAGACGAGCGAGACATTATTTATCAGGCCCACACTAGGGGAGAATTCAAGGTGCTATCCTGCAGTCGCCTGCTCAACACTGGGTACGATGAACCTACGGTGTCGTGCTTGATTGATTGCTTTCCTACTAAGTCGCTAATCACATTCGTTCAACGTGCTGGTAGAATCATGCGTACTGCAGAAGGTAAGGCCAAAGCCATCTACCTAGACCATGCTGGTAACGTGAATCGTCATGGATTTGCTGAAGACATTATCCCAGATGTACTGGATGACGGTAAGCAGAAGTTCAACGAGAAGAAATTGACCAAGGTGAAGAAGGAAGCTAAGGTTAAGGAATGCCCTCAGTGTACTCAGCAGATGGTTGGCCTACGCTGTAAGTGCGGATATGAGATACCACTGAAGGAGCAATTGGAGTCTACCGATGAAATCCTAACCAAGTTATCACCTGAACAAAGAAACAGAAAACACACAAAAGAAGACAAAAGCGTGTTTTATTCTGAGTTATTGTTGTACACTCGCGGTAAGGGCTACAAAGATAGCTGGGCTAGTCACAAGTATCGTGAGCGGTACGGTGTTTGGCCTAACGCAATCAAGCCTCGCATGGTTAATGGCATTAGCGATGAAACCAGAAAATATATAACAAGTACCCAGATAAGGTACAGCAAACGGAGCGTAGCAGCATGAGCGTAGAAGCTATTTTAATGATGCTAGAGGGAGTCAAGCCTAGCGGTAAAGGCAGGTGGATGGCACTTTGCCCAGTACATGGTGACAGGTCGCCTAGTATGGGCATTAAGGAATGTGACGATGGTACGGTGTTAATGAACTGCTTTGCTTGTGGCGCTAATGGGGTAGAGATAGCAGAAGCTGCTGGGGTTAGCTCAAGCGAGTTATTCCCACCTGACTCAAGCCGCCCTACTGGGCCTACCCGTGAGCAGAGAGCTACCATAGAGACTGACAAGGTCATCATGCTGATCTATGAGGCTGATAAGCGTGGTGGAAGGGAGCAGACGCTGGCTGATTATCGTAGGTACAAACTAGCCACAGAGCGCCATGCTGCAATGACAAGTTCAGGGTAATTCGGAAACCCTGAAAATAAGTAAACAAATGTGTTGACGATGTAAACAGAAGTGTTGTATAATAGTTGCAAGTTAAGAAAACAACACAGCAAACGGAGCATCACATGACTAAATCAACTTACACACTTAAAGCAACTAACCCACAAGGCCGTACTATGGCTCTTACATTCACTAACGTAGCGATAATGTTAGAAGCTGAATGGGAAGCTATCAAGATGGGATACACTGTGAAGTCTGACTTTGAAGATAAAATTATGGCTACTGAAGCTGAAGCATTTAGTCAGCTAGCTCAGTTCATTAACGTATAATCTAATAACGGGGCGAAAGCCCCAAGGAGCATCACATGACTACTTGGTACATCATTTCACAAACACGTTACAGCGAAAACACTCCAGAGTACGGGCATGGAGAATGGCCTACAATTACAGACAAGGTTACTTTACGAGTTAAAGCAGACACTAAGCGTAAAGCTCAGAACCTTGCTAAGAAGATTAGCCCTAATAAGTATATTTTTAGCGGTATACTTGCTAACAAAGTATTGACCACTTCAGAAGTGCAAGACAGACCATGGATTGATCTTAATGGTCTAACACTTTAATACAATAACAGGGCTTTGGCCCCATAGGAGCATACTATGAATCTTTCAACACTAACGCACGTAGAAATTGATGGCATTTCAATGGCTGATTACCCAGACTTTGTAGACGCTTACATTGTGTACGCTGAAGACGGTAACGGTAACGAGCTAACGGAAGACCAGTTGATTGCGATTGGTGATAATCATCCAGACTTTGTACAGGAGATGGCACATGAACAAATCCCATTTTAAAGAGCGTTTACTGCCAAGCAAGTTAGTTGATAAAATCGACAAACGAGACAATGCCACAAGGATAGTTAGTTGCCTAGGTGTGGTAATTGGCATAGTATGCTGGTTATGGTTCATTGACGGAATACTTGGATGACTAACGAACATTACCGCAGGACGCTCTATTCACCTGAAGAGGCTAAAAAGGTTCTGCGTAAGAATGATGAAATGATGGATGCCAAAGCGCGTAAGATAACAGAGGCTCGTACTGGGGTTAACGACATAAAGACAGCCAACGCTCTAGGCATGACAATGGAAGAGTATAGAGAAATGATCGGTTAACGTGTTATAATAAACCATTAAGTTACGTCCACCCCATAGCGGAGACAATCAAATGTTAATAGAAATTAAAGAATTATGTAACGAAGACTACGGTACAGATGGCTATATAGACCAAGATGATTCAGTCTATGTAAGCACAGGTAGTATCACATTCATAAGACACACCCAAGAATATGTATCAAGACTCGTACCTAATCCAGATTACAATCCCGTCAGAGATGAAGACGATGATTATATAGATACTCATATGTCAGAACGCCATGTTGAGACTGTATACATGGTTCACACAGCAGGTAGTAGCGAATCAGATATTATCGTAATAGATGAAGCTACTATGAATGTACTGAAGGGGGTATTGTAATGGCACGACCCACGAAGTACACACCTGAACTATTAGCACAGGCACAGAATTACCTAGACGATGACACTGAAGCATTCCACAGTCATATAGGGCTAGCGTATCTATTAGGAATCTCTAATTCAACCTTCTATGAGTGGATTACACACGAAGATAAAGTAGAGTTTTCGGACATCGCTAGTAAGGTATTGCAAAGGCAGTACATAACGCTTGTTACTAACGGGTTAAATAACACCGCTAACTCAGGTATCACTAAGCTAATGCTAGGTAAGCATGGCCTAAGCGACAAGGTAGATAATACAAGTTCAGATGGCTCAATGTCTGCGCCTACAGTAATACAGTTAGTGGCTAAAGAATTTGGTGGACTGTAGTGTCTAAAGTAGACATAGAGCTACCACCTAAGCTAGTACCCATCTTTGAAGGTCAGGCAAGATACCGAGCTGCCTATGGCGGTAGAGGTGGGGCTAAGTCACGCGCCTTTGCCATGATGACTGCAGTATGGGGTTACAAGTTTGGTAGGAGTGGACGCACAGGTCAGATCCTATGCTTACGCCAGTACATGAACAGCCTAAGTGAAAGCTCATTCGCAGAGATTAAAAGCGCCATCCAAGCAGTGCCATTCCTTGACGATTACTACGAGTGTGGCGACCATTACATCCGCAGCAAGGATGGACGGATAAACTACAGCTTTGCAGGCTTAACACGTAACATAGACAGCATTAAGTCAAAGGCCCGTATCATACTGGCATTCATTGACGAGGCTGAGACTGTGAGTGAAGAAGCCTACATGAAGCTACTACCATCGATACGTGAAGAGAATTCAGAGTGCTGGGTAATATGGAATCCACAGTCTAAAGACTCAGCCACTCACAAGCGGTTCCGCATCAACAAGCCTGACGGCTGTAAGATAACCGCCATAAACTGGCAAGACAATCCGTGGATGCCACAGGTACTCACCAACCAGCGCATAGAAGACCTAGACCTACGACCTGACACCTATGGTCATGTATGGGATGGTGACTTCTTAGAGTTTCCAGAGGGAGCATTCTGGCTACGTGAGATTAACACTGCACAGGCTGATGGCAGGGTAATGAAACAGCCAGTGGTGGAGTCACATCCAGTACACTGCTTTTTTGACATCGGATCTAGTGACGGTACTGCGATATGGGTAGTACAGATCATTGGTAACGAGCATCGTTGTATCCACTTCTATGAGGCATGGAACGAATCATTTGCCCATTGTGTTAAGTGGCTCAAGAGCTTGGATCTAATCATAGACACCTGCTGGCTACCGCATGATGCTGACCATAAGCGTCAGGGCATTGAGTCAAAGAACCTTAGCCCTAAAGACATGATGAAGCGTCTACTGCCTGCAGTAACATTCCGCATAGTGCCAAGAGTGCAGGACTTGCTATGGGGCATTCAAGCTACTAGCGATATGTGGCCCTACATTCACATTGACCCAACAACCTGTAATGCTGGCCTAGAGCATCTTAAAGCGTATAGACGTAAATGGTCTAATAGCGAGGGTAGGTGGACGCACATCCCAGACAAGTCTGAAGGTCATTCAGAGGCTGCTGACGCATTACGACAGATGGCACAGGCATTCGCTGCTGGTGACTTAGGTAAGTCAAAGAGGAAGGATCGCAAGGCCATTAAACGAGGTATTAAAGGTTTAGTGTAATCGTGGTATAATCGGCCCATAACTATTGTGAGGTTTGCCATGAAAGCCAAGAAAGTCAAAAAGCCTGTTAAGAAGCCTACGAAGAAGCCAGCTAAGAAAGGCTATTTTCTGTAATGGCGGTTATAGGTAAGGGGTTGGGATTACTTGGTGATGCTGGTGGCTACATATCCCGCAAAGCTAAAGACTTAATAGATGAGATTTCAGAGTTTTCTGACGTTGACTCTGATGGTTTTGTTTCCGTATTTCATAGAACTAGCAAAGAGAATGCTGACAAGATTCGTGAGTCAGGCATATTCACACCCAAAGAAGATGGAATATTCTTCTCTACAAAGCGTGGTGGAGCTAATAGTGATGGCTACGGTGATGAAGTAATAGAACTAAAGATACCAGCAGATAAGCTAGAGCTAGATGATATTTTTGATGGTGAGGCTCATTTACGTCTTCCAGCCAAAGCTAATAAACCAAATGATGTAAGCGAGTTTATACCTAATAAGCCATTGCCAGAGCCTAGCGGCCTGCTAGATATGTCTACCCCAGCTCGCATGGCTAGGGCTAAAGAGCAGGGCTATAATGTTGATGATGTTACCTATAGGTGGCTATCTGAAGATTACCCTGACAATAAACTTCCTACCAACTCTAGGTATAAGTTTGGGGACGCTATATACTCTTCGCCTGAACCATCATATGGGCAGGCTTATGCAAATGAGATGTCTTCTAACCCAGTAGCTTACCCAATGGTGGCTAGAGGCAAGATTGCCAATAAAAATGATGCTATTAGGGCTGAAAAGATTTTAATTGAAGAGGGTCGTAAACCAAAAGATTACACCCAGACAATGAACGCCATTAATCAGCAGCTTAAAACAGAAGGTTTTACTGGCTTAGATTATGCTGGTGAAAGAATGATGTTTGACGAAGACACTTCAAGATCAATATTTGCCGCATTTGACCCAACCAAAGCTTCATCATCTAACATCCTAGCCTCTAATCCAGCAGCATTAGCAGGCGCAGGCATATTAGGCCTAGGCGCAGCAGCTCAATCAAATGATACTTACGCAGACTATTCGCCATCAAACTTGGCTAAACTAAGAAATGATGATGTGGGTGGATACCAAGCGCCATCCAACGAATTCTTAGCTAAAGCCGCAATGAGTGCTAACAGTTTAAATGATAAGGGGGTAGACGATCCTTTGATGCAATTTATAGCACCGCGTATGCCAAGTGAATTAATGAATAAAATAGCTTATAATGACGAACGCGGGTTAATCGATCGCATAAAAGCAGCAGCAGGATTATTAGGACTTTACTAATGGCAATTTCAACATACGCAGAGCTACAGGCTTCAATCGCTAACTTCTTAAACCGCGATGACCTGACAGCTACTATTCCAGACTTCATTGCCTTGGCAGAGTCGTCTATCAGTAACGAGGTACGCCACTGGCGTATGGAGACACGCTCTGAGACAACGGTGGATAGCCAGTTTACTGGGATACCTAGCGATTGGTTGGCTACTATTAGGTTTCATTTGGAAACTGACGGTACGACTGACCTACGATATTTATCACGCGCTGAAATACAGGCAATGAGAGCTAATCGGGATGACTCTACGGGCATCCCAAAGTTCTATGGACATAGCGCAGGCCAGTTTGAAGTCATGCCTACCCCAGATAGTGCGTATAGCTCAGTGTTGAACTACTACGCTAAGGTTCCTACGCTAACGGATAGTGCCACGACTAACTGGTTGTTAACACATTACCCAGACGTTTACCTCTACGGTGCTTTACTACACTCAGCACCTTACTTAAAAGAAGACCAACGCGCCCAAACATGGGCTGCTTTGTACACATCGGCTGTAGAGCGAGTTAATGACGCGAGCAGTAAATCAACAGCGTCTGGCTCTGGCCTACGCTTAAATATTAGGGCTTATTAACATGGCATTTACTACATTCCTACAAAATGAACTACTAGACCATGCGTTTCGTAATGCGGCTTATACAGCGCCTACGACTGTCTATGTCGGTCTTTACACTTCAGCTACTGGCGTTGGTGGTACAGGTACAGAAGTCTCAGGCGGCTCATATGCCCGTCAATCAATGGCTTTTGATGCTTCAGCCTCTGGCACTATGGATAATACCTCTGCTGTAGAGTTTCCAACTGCTTCAGCTAGCTGGGGTACGATTACCCATACGGCTGTATTGGATGCTTCTTCAGGCGGCAACATGCTTGCCCAGACTGCTCTAACGGCTAGTAAGACGATTGCTAGTGGTGACGTATTCCGATTCCAAGCTGGTGAATTCGACATAACCCTAGCTTAATAATGAATGGTTATGGTGCAGCTAACTTTGGCGTTAACATCTATGGGCAAGCTGCCTATGTAGACGCTATTGCAGCTATTAGTGCCGCATCATCTGCAACGGCTAATGGTCAGCAGGTAGATCAAGGTGCTGCTGTTATTGCGGCTGTATCAACTGTTGTAGCGTCAGGTCAGATAATCTACCAAGCATCTGCTAACCTAACGGCTGCTTCTACGATTGCGGCTACAGGCCAGATGTATGCTAATGGTATAGCGTCAATAACTGCAGCAAGTACGGCTTCAGCGGCTGGTACGCTAGTATTACAGGCTAACGCTGCCATTACTGCGGCATCTACCACAACGGCTACGGGCGTATATGTAGTATCGGCAAGTGCTGAGGTTGACGCCATATCTAGTGCCACATCTAACGGTGCGGCTATTATGGCTGGATCTGCTGGCATTACCGCTGCATCTAGCATGACAGCTACAGCCCGTCACAAATACGAACCTATACCAGCAGACTCTGCTGTATGGGACGAACTACCTCTTGATAGTGCAGTCTGGGGAGCGTTACCAACCGATAGCGCCACATGGACTAATTTATAGTATAATGCAACCAGATCAACGAATAGGATAGAGCAATGGCAGACACAACTACAACTAACTATGGTTTAAC
>Ga0209482_1002841_pt1 | contig 10411 bp, 9 predicted proteins | sample CoawatmetaG10DNA_FD_187512 | JGI IMG/M metagenome (GOLD analysis project Ga0209482, IMG submission 187512) | Marine microbial communities from the West Antarctic Peninsula - Coastal water metaG104-DNA (SPAdes) (version 2) | ecosystem: Environmental > Aquatic > Marine > Coastal ... | reverse complement strand
TCTGATTTTCTAGATTTATCTTTTGTAATTTCTTTAAGATCATCATTTATTCTCTTGTTAATAAAAAAAAGTTCCGTTTCTTTATTTGAAGCATTTTCTCCAGCTAAGTCTATGTTTGTCCCACCAGAAGGGTTATTTGCCTGAACTAGCATTACCTTCATATAAACCTTTCTTAAAGAATCTACTTGTAATAAGTTTTGTCGATAACTTAAGTCTGTACGATCAATGTTATCATTAGTAAGTTTTTTTAGATAACTGAAGTATTTGTTTTTAGTAAATGATGATATAATAGGTTCATTTAACTTATCAAAAACGTCATTTTTCTCAGAAATTACAGTCAACCTGTGAGTTTTGTAATCAAAATCAGTGAAAGACTCAGTAAATTCCTCAAAATCATAACTCTTGACGGTTAAAGTGTCTATATCCTCAATTAAGGCGTCATAAGCAGATATAATATCAATTTTATTTTTTATTGGTTCGATTGTGAATTTTTTTAGTGAGATGGCATATTCACTATCTAAATCAAAGGTTTTTTTAAGTCCTGAAGTATCTTTTTGTTCTATTAAATCGTTGTAAAAACTAATGTTATTATATAATTGTCTTGAGCTTTTAAAATTAGTTTGTAATAGTATATCAGAAGAATATGTTTTTGGTGAGTTTGTCTCTAAGGCAAAGCCTGCTAATAAACCAATTATTGCTGCTGTTGAAATTACTACGTAATGTTTTTTTAAAAAGAGTAAAATAGTGATTATTCCTAAAAAAATATTTTTAAAAATTGATCCTATAAAATTAAATAATTTTGAAAACCCTCTCCCAATTATTATAAATAAAGAACCTAAATCTACCTCGTCTTCTTTCTGTTGCTGATTGGATGCCATTGTTTAGTTAATTTATGATTTTACTTATTTAAAAAATTTGCTCTAATATTCTTTTTGTTATCGCATAAGTTGGTGTCACACCTGTCATGCCAAGGCCTCCAGAGGCTAATGTTGCTCCTGTTTCCAATGGATTATCTGATGCATAATACGCGTATCTTACCTTTATATTTTCTGATATATTTCCTCTAATTTTAGAGGCTGATTGTATTGCTTTTTGATAATGAGCTCCTTCCATTTCTAATCCAATTACATTCCATGTCGAATCATGAAAAAACTTTAATAGATCTTTATTTTGTAATGATGTTCCTAAAACTGAAACCATTGTTCCGTCAAAAACCTGAACACCAAAACCTTCTAAATCTTCTTTCGCTAACTCATTTTTAAAAGGATAATTATCTGCTGTACCCTCAAAAATATGTGCTGAAGGAATCATAATATCTCCTTTACTACCCTCTAAAATACCTGCCTTACCCATTATTGAAACCGAATCTACATCAAGATGGATATTTCCTCCTTTAGTTTTATAAGGTTTTAACAACTCATCCATTGTTTCATATGCTTGTTCTCCAAAAGCATAGTCCATTACAATAATTACAGGATGTTCATCTTTAATGTTTTTCTTTTTTAACGATGTAACCTCACTATTTATTTCACTTGTATCAATAATTTGCACATTTATATTTGTCCCCGAAGTATCTTTTAAATAAATCAAACCATTTTTTGATGCAAAATCTTTTACTATTTTTTGTAATGGTTTGCTATTCACATCACTCATCAACTCAAAAAGCTCAAAATTCTTTGCTTTTTTAGCCTCTTTTGGTAAAGCTTTTTCTGCATATATAGAATTTAATACACTGTGCATGTTAGCACTTATTATGTGTATTGGTCTATTAATTAAATTATTTTCTAGCAATGTTTTTTTAATATTGTCAGCCCAAATTTCACCATAAATATGATGTCCAATTTCCTCAACTAAAACAGAGCTAAATGTAACAGAACGCTTTTTCCCCTCACACGCTTCATTAATTGCTAATTTTCCTAACCAATAAATTAGTTGAAAAAAACGATGTGGGTTCTGGTCAGTAGAAAAGGTGAAATAAACAGTAGAAACCTCGCTATATGTCCTACCTAAAATATTACCTAAATGTGCAATTGTTAATTCTATTTCTTTATCTGATAGTTTCTTTTGATTTAAAACAACTTCTTCCAAGTTTTTCCATTCTCTGGTAAAATCTTTTCCTTGATTAATACTAACACGTTCATATATCTTGTGTGATTCTATAAATAAAAATGTAAGATGAGTTAGAATATCATAAATTTCAGATCTACCTCGAGTGATCTCGATATTCATCTGGTTTTTATCAATTCTATAACAATTTCTTCTCCTTTTTGGTGGAATTATTGTTTTAAAATGAGAATTTTTATAACCCTCGTCTGCCGTTAAATTAATAAACTGACATTCCTCTAAGCCTTCTGGCAATCGCTCTATAACGTAAACTAACCCATTTAATTCCAACCTTTCCTCTGAAATAGATCCATATATTTCTGGACGTAATAGTAATAGAGACTTTCTCAAAGTCTCACCAGACACCCCCATTGGCTTATAAAAACCTCTACTAAATAAATGTCGCATAGAAATATATAATTTTTCTATAGCGTTTGTAGACTCTTGGGCTCTTGTTCTGACTATTTTTTTTGATTCCATCATTATAAATTATTTATTCAAAGGTACTAATTCTATTTACTTATTTTCCGGCCAATATTCTTATGTAGTCCAGAATATTACTTCCTAATTGAAGCGCTTATGAGTCAGTATATCATACTTTAACACTAATGTGACTAATTTATTCTATTTTTAGAATGCTCAATAAAAAGTGTTAATAATGTGTTCATTTTAGAATACACTTCTTCATATTTTATTTCTTCTGTTCCTATATAAGAAATCATAAAAATATAAGGTTCTTCAATCTGATCGTAAACAATTCCTTTTTGCAAACGATAGGATTCTCTCATTAATCTTTTGATTCGATTTCTATCTACCGCCAATTTAAAGTTTCTTTTTGGAACAGAGACACCAATTTGTGCTGGAAAATCTGATGTATGCTCTGTTTGAATATACATCATTCTTAACGGAAAAGATTTTACAGAATTTCCACTCTGATATAATTTCTCTATTAATTTCTTACTTTTTAAGCGCTCAAGTTTACCTAAAGTGTTCTTCATTTTTACAAACTTAAAAGAAAACAATAACTTTTTATCAATTTCCAATCGTTAACTTCACAAAAGTTACGTATTTTAACTAAGTGCTTGTTAATTATTTTTAGGCTTGCATTGTTAAATATCAAACAATATTTAATAGATTTGTTGAGATTTATCAAATTACATAAAAACTCTTTATGAAACCAGACTTATTTCAAGCACCCGATTATTATAATATTGATGATTTATTAACAGAAGAACACAAGTTAATCCGAGAAGCAGCGCGCGATTGGGTAAAACGTGATGTTTCTCCTATTATAGAAGAATATGCTCAAAAAGCAGAATTCCCAACTCAAATAATTAGTGGCTTAGCTGAAATTGGTGCTTTTGGCCCTTATATACCTGAAGAATATGGTGGTGCTGGCTTAGATCAAATTTCTTATGGATTAATTATGCAAGAAATAGAACGTGGAGACTCAGGTGTTCGTTCTACTGCTTCTGTTCAATCATCCTTAGTAATGTATCCTATTTTTCAATATGGAAACGAACAACAACGTAAAAAGTATCTACCAAAATTAGCCTCTGGCGAATGGATGGGGTGCTTCGGTTTAACAGAACCAAATCATGGATCAAACCCGGCTGGTATGACAACTAATTTTAAAGATATGGGAGATCATTATCTTTTAAATGGTGCAAAAATGTGGATTTCTAATGCCCCTTTTGCTCAGGTTGCAGTTGTTTGGGCCAAAAATGAAAAGGGAAGAATTCATGGTATAATTGTAGAACGTGGAATGGAAGGTTTTTCTACTCCAGAGACTCATAATAAATGGTCGCTGAGAGCATCTGCAACTGGGGAATTAATTTTTGATAATGTAAAAGTTCCAAAAGAAAACTTGTTGCCAAATAAATCTGGACTAGGAGGTCCATTAGGATGCTTAGATTCTGCAAGATTTGGAATCGCATGGGGCGCAATAGGTGCCGCTATGGATTGCTATGACACTGCATTAAGATATGTAAAAGAACGCGAACAATTTGGAAAACCAATTGGTCAATTTCAACTTCAGCAGAAGAAATTAGCAGAAATGATTACTGAAATTACTAAAGCGCAATTATTAGCATGGCGTTTAGGGGTGCTAAAAAATGAAGGTAAAGCAACTTCTGCACAGATTTCTATGGCAAAGCGAAACAATGTAGATATGGCAATTAAAATCGCCAGAGAAGCAAGACAAATGTTAGGAGGAATGGGAATTACAGGTGAATATTCCATCATGCGACATATGATGAATTTAGAAAGCGTAATTACTTATGAAGGGACACATGATATACATCTTCTTATCACAGGGCTTGATGTTACCGGATTAAATGCTTTTAAATAAACTTCTCTTTTGGACTCCAAAAAAAGTAGATTATCTAAAAAAATACTCTAATTTTCAAGTAGATTAATTAATTATTTCATATTAATTTGAAGTTTTTTAATAATATAGATAATGTACGATACTTTTCATCTGCTTCAGAAATATCTGAAAAAGTTTGGAAAGAATTAAACTGTAATAAAAGCCTTTACTTTCATAAAGATTATTTAATCTCTATAGAAGAAAATAACCCGGAAATAAAATTTGCCTATCTTATCTTATTAGATTCTAAAAAAAGAGCAATCTCATTTGCTTCATTACAAATTGTTAATTTTTTTATTGATGATATTAAAAATGATCTTGAGTATTTAATTAGAAAACTCAAAAATATAGGTAGGAAACTGAACTTGATCCCCAAAAAAAAACCACTAAAAATATTAATTTGTGGAAACACTTTTGTGAGTGGAGAGCATGGTATATTTATTAAGGACGATCAAAATAAAAGACTCGTAATTAAAGAATTAGCAAAAGCAATTTTAAACTACGTAAATAATGATATTACTCTAAAAAAGGAAGTTGATCTTTTCTTGCTAAAGGATTTTTTAAACGAGTCAACTCATATTGCTAATGCTCTAAAAGACTTTAATTATAATGCTTTTTTAGTAGAACCCAATATGCGTTTAGATTTACACAAAGATTGGAAGATTTTTGATGATTATTTATTTTCATTAAAAACAAAATTTAGGGTTAAAGCTAGAAAAGCGCTTCAACTAAGTTCTTCTTTAAAAATTGAAAATATAAATGAAGAAAATATATTAAAGTTACTGCCGGAAATGACAACTCTTTATAAAAAAGTGTCTTCTAAAGCTGATTTTAATTTAGGCGACTTTAATCTAAAAACCTACATTAGTCTTAAAGAAAAATTACAGGATAATTACATTATTAAGTCTTACTCTTTAAATGGAAAAGTTGTTGGGTTTATGTCTTGTATTGTCAATCATAATTCTTTGGACGCTCATTTTGTAGGTATTGATTATTTGATAAATAGAAAATATGCTATTTATCAAAGAATGCTTTATGATTATATAGAAATTGCAATTAATAAAAAAAAGAAATATTTAAATTTTGGAAGAACTGCCAGTGAAATAAAAAGTTCTGTCGGTGCAATTCCTCAAGATTTGACAATGTATATTCGTCACAAAAAGTCAATAAAAAACAGGATCTTAAAGTTATTTTTACAAAGAATAGAGCCAACCCCTTTTCATCAAAAATTTCCTTTTAAAAAATAATTAGTAATGAAAAATGTTAATGATTTAATCGATTTATTAAACTTAGAGCAAATAGCCTCAAATACCTTTAAAGGCATTAGCAAAACTATTGGAAGTCCTAATGTTTTTGGAGGACAAGTTCTAGCACAAGCTTTGAATGCGGCAAATAGAACTGTTCCAGAAGAACGCATTTTACATTCTTTACATTCTTATTTTTTAGAAGCTGGAAAACTAGAAGTTCCTATTATTTTTATAGTAGAAGAAATGCGAGATGGTGGAAGTTTTTCTACAAGGCGAGTAAAGGCGATGCAAAATGATGTTATTATTTTTATTTTAGCAGCATCTTTTCATAAAATTGAAGCAGGTTTTGAGCATCAAAAAGCAATAAAAAAAAATATTAAGCAACCAGAAGAATTAATTAGTTGGAATGAAATTGTCGATCAATTTGGTGATTTTATTCCAAAAAATATGAGAGCTTTTCTAAGCATAGAAAGACCAATCGATTTTAAACCTACGGTTATACCTAACCCTTTAGACCCTCAAGATTTACCTGCTCAAGACAATATTTGGTTTAAGTTAAAGGGTGATTCTGTAGGACTAGACAGAAAAATGAAACAACAAATCCTTACTTATATTTCTGATTATAATGTTTTAAATGCAGCAATAAACCCTAATGCAAGTAAGGCTAATTTTGGTAATTTACAGACTGCAAGTTTAGACCATTCTATGTGGTTTTTTAGGGATTTTGACTTTGATGATTGGATGCTATTTTCCTCAGAATCTCCTAACTCATATGGTGCTAGAGGGCTTTCAAAAGGAAATTTATTTACCCGAGATGGTAAATTAATCGCATCATTTGCGCAAGAGGGATTAATAAGACCTTTGAATTAATTTAGAGTAGTAGAAAAATCTAATTTTTTACTTTCCGTTAAAGGTATTCATTGTATTTGCTAACCCTGCAGTACCAAAAGAAGTTATTGCCTTTTCCGTCAACGGCATACGCTCTATTAATTGACTAGTTTCTTCTTTGTTCCACTCTCCTAGAACAAAATCAGCTTGTCTCCCTTTACTATAATTACCCCCAACACCAAAACGAAAACGAGCATACTCTTGGGTATTCAGTTTTTCTTGAATATCTTTAAGACCATTGTGACCGCCTGCAGACCCTTTTGCTTTTATACGAATCACTCCAAAATCAATATTTACATCATCTGTAACAATTAGCATATTTTCAATTGTAATATTTTCCTTTTGTAACCAATATTTTACCGCTTTACCACTTAAATTCATAAATGTACTTGGCTTTAATAATACAAATACCCTTCCTTTAAATTTAAATATAGCGATATCACCTAGTTTATCTGTTTCGAAAGTTACATTATGCTCCTCTGCTACTTCGTCAAGAATTTTAAAACCTATATTATGGCGGGTGCTAGTGAATTTTTCACCAATATTTCCTAAGCCTACAATTAAGTATTTTTTCATAATAGTTTTTTCACAATTAACTTTTGATCGAAATAATTTAGAAAAAAAGTTAGCTAAATTCATTTCTCAAAAGTACTAAAATAAAAAAAAGCGTTACTGAACGTAACGCTTTTTTCTAAATATGTTTCAAAACTTATTCTGCAGCCGTTGTTGCCGCTTCTGAAGTTTCTGAAGTTTCAGCTGCTGCTGCTGCTGCTGCTGCTTCTTCTTCTTCTTCTTCTGCACTAGCATTACGAGAAGTTCTTACCTGAACAACTACTGTATTCTCTGGATGCATAAAAATGTAGTTTTTAGTTTCTAAAGATGTAACTACTAATTTACTACCTATCTTCAATGAAGAAATATCTGCTATTACAGCATCTGGTAAGTTAGCAGGTAAAGCTTTTACTCTTAACTTACGGTTTGTAAAACGTAAAGAACCTCCATTTAAAACTCCAGGCGATGTACCTATTAATTTAACTGGAATATTCATTGTAATTTCTTTATCATCTATTAACTGATAAAAATCTACATGTAAGATTTTATCAGAAACCGGATGAAACTGAATATCTTGCAGAATAGCTGCAATTTTTTTCCCATCAACATCAAGACTTGCAGTATAAACGTTTGGAGTGTATACCAATTTTTTAAATGCTTTCTCTTCTGCTGAAAAATGCACTGGGTTATCTCCTCCGTATATAACGCAAGGAACCATACCAGCATTACGTAAGGCTTTAGTTGACACTTTACCTACGCTTTCTCTTTTTGATCCTTTAATTGTAATTGATTTCATTACTTTTTTTTATTAAAATTTACATTAAAAATTGTCCACTAATCGAAGTATTGTCCTGCACTTTGCGCATAACATTAGCGAATAGCGGCGCGCAAGATACTACTTTTATTTTAGAAGTAACTCTCTTTAAAGGAATAGTGTCAGAGACTATTAACTCAGTTAATGCAGAGTTTTCTATCTTATCATAAGCATCTCCTGAGAGTATCGGATGGGTACAAATTGCACGCACGCTTATAGCTCCTCTTTCAATCATTAAGTTAGCTGCATGTGCCAATGTCCCCCCAGTATCGATCATGTCGTCAACTAAAATAACATTCTTGCCTTTAACATCACCAATTAATTCCATGTGTGAAATTACATTTGCTTTTTTTCTCTGTTTATAACAAATCACAACATCAGAATGTAAATGCTTGGAATATGCATATGCTCTTTTAGAGCCACCCATATCTGGCGAAGCTATTGTTAGATTTTCTAGATTAAGGCTTTTAATGTAAGGCATAAAAATAGTAGAAGCATACAAATGATCTACTGGTTTTTCAAAAAATCCTTGAATTTGATCTGCATGCAGATCCATTGTCATAATTCTTGTCGCCCCAGCGGTTTGTAATAAATTTGCAACTAATTTTGCCCCAATAGCAACTCTAGGTTTATCCTTCCTGTCTTGTCTTGCCCATCCATAATATGGCATTACAGCAGTTATATGTCTAGCTGACGCTCTTTTCGCAGCATCTATCATTAGTAACATTTCCATTAAGTTGTCTGCTGAGGGAAATGTTGAGCCTATTAAGAAAACCCTTCTTCCTCTTACGGATTCTTCAAATGCTGGTTGAAATTCACCATCATTAAAATGAGTTGTTGTTACTTTTCCTAATTCGTCACCATACTTTTCAGCTATTTTTTCTGCTAATTCTGTACTTTGAGAACATGCAAAAAGTTTTGGGGAAAGTTGATCTTTAGACATTTAGTTGGGTTTTGAGTTGTGTCTTACAAAAATATAAATTATTTAAGGAGTTTGAATAAGAAATTAGAGATTAAAACTAAAAATATTTATTAGATTTGCTTCGCGTACAAAAAAAGGCTCAAGTGGCGGAATTGGTAGACGCGCTGGATTCAAAATCCAGTTCTTTCGGGAGTGTGGGTTCGATTCCCACCTTGAGTACAACAAAAGACCCCTAACCCTCTATAAATGAAGGGCGTAGGGGTTTTTGCTGTTCAAGATAGTCCTAATTTAGTCCTAATTTAATTATTTTTACCTTTAATTTTGTTCTTTTGGTTCGTTATATGTCATCTAATATCAGTTATAATTTAATATCTTTATTATCTAATAATTTTATTATGTTAAACACTTTCTTTTTTGGTTATCTGTCATTAAAATGGAGAAGGCTTATTAGAGTGTTAATTTTAATACTATTGGTTTGTTGGTTTGTTGATTGGATAGTTGAAGGTGGAAAGCCATCAGAATGGATATTAAGTATAGCGCCACTACCAATCGTTGGATTAATTAGCTGGGTCGTCAAACCCTTCGTTGTTAAGGACAAATCATAGTTTGATGAAAAGGGAGTTATTAAACCCCCCTAACATCTGACAGAAGAAAAGAAAACAAAAAAAAATGATAGAAACAATAATTTTCAACTTAGGACCTGTTGTAGTAATAATGGCTCTAATATATGGTTATAACCGTAAGAGAAAAAAGTAATTACTTTTTGATAAACTTTAAGATTGGTTCTACCCATTATATCGAACAAATTCTGAGAATGGACTAAATACTAATTCTCCAGCTCTGTTAAGTCCCATATTCTCTTTCTCTTTTGAAGACAGGGTTTTGTGTAGCTTAATTAAACGAAGAAGATATGCCTATGGTTTAGTATTATAATTTAAATGTCGGGTATAATACAAGTTGTTTTACTTTACCTTAAAGTAATTATCATTAAAATTGTAGAGGAATTTAATTTTACAAATTATGAAACAGCCATTATTAGGGAAAAAAATTACTGAATTAAGAAAACAAAAGGGCTTAACTCAAGAAGAATTAGTAGAAAGATGTAATGTTACTGTTAGAACAATTCAACGAATAGAGTCTGGAGAAACAACGCCAAGAATCTATACGATAAAGACCATACTGAATGCTTTGGGTTTAGATTATGAAAAAGTGTTTGAAAGGGAATATAATGAAGGAAAATTTGATAAAATACTTAGGTTCTTTCCAAGCAACCTTAAGGAAGTTTTAAATGTTTCATTTATCGCTGGAATGGTTTACTTTGTTTTAGGTTTTGTTGAAATGGGATATTATACAACATCTTTTTTTGATTTAGATTCTCAGACTAATTGGTCTGATTTGCCAATAAAAAACTATGGAAGTTATTCAGACAACGGAATTTATATTTTCATTAAAATTATATCTATCATATCGTTTAGTTTATTAATGCGAGGCTTTGTCTTAGTAGGAAGCTATTACAA
>Ga0209482_1002839_pt1 | contig 10411 bp, 9 predicted proteins | sample CoawatmetaG10DNA_FD_187512 | JGI IMG/M metagenome (GOLD analysis project Ga0209482, IMG submission 187512) | Marine microbial communities from the West Antarctic Peninsula - Coastal water metaG104-DNA (SPAdes) (version 2) | ecosystem: Environmental > Aquatic > Marine > Coastal ... | reverse complement strand
CTTATGTTCTGGATTGATTTCTAAAATTGGCTTGTTTTCTGGTGTGCTTTGCCCCGCAGCCTTAAGGATTCTTTCGAGGTTCCCTGAAATATCATGCTCGCCAACAACTAAACAAGCCGGTGAGTCTGTAAGTCTATGAGTTACTTTTACATCTTTAACTTTGTCGCCTAAAGAGATTTTAATTTTTTCAATTAATGTTTTAGCTTTTTCCTCTATCTTTTTCTTTTTTCCTTTGTCCTTTTCATTTTCAAGCTTACCAAGGTCGAGGTCTCCCTTGGCAATTGATTGAAACTTTTTACCTTTAAATTCAGTTAAATTAGAAATTAACCATTCATCAACTCGGTCTCCCAAAAGTAACACTTCAATATCTTTCTTTTTGAATATTTCTAAATGCGGGCTATTCTTTGCAGCCATAAATGAATCTGCAGTTATATAATAGATTGACTCTTGTTCTGGCTTCATTCGGCTAATATAGCTATCGAATGATGCGCTTTGCTTATCTGATGCATCATGCGTTGTTGCAAGCCTTAACAAACCTGCAATTTTTTCCTTATTGGTAAAATCTTCTGCTGGCCCTTCTTTTAAGACACGACCAAACTCATTCCAGAACTTTTCATAATCCTCAGGCTTTTTCTTTGCCATATCCTCTAATGAAGAAAGAATTTTTTTAACCGTGCCTGACCTAATTGCCTCAACTGCTTTACTATCTTGCAAAATTTCTCTTGAAACATTCAATGGAAGATCGCTACTATCTATAACTCCTTTAACAAATCGAAGATATTGTGGCATTAACTTCTCAGTTGCTTCCATTATAAAAATACGTTTTACATACAACTTCACGCCTTGATTTCGCTCTCTATTATCATATAAATCAAGTGGAGCTTTGCTTGGAATATATAATAATGAAATATATTCTTGGTTTCCTTCAACACGATTATGAAAATAAGTTAATGGCGGCTCAGAATCATAAGATAGACTTTTGTAAAATTCATTATAATCTTCCGTTTTAATATCTTTTTTATTGCGAGCCCAAATAGCTGAGGCATCATTTACAGTTTCATCATCATCAGTTTTTATTGTTTCCCCATCTTTAAAGTCTGTTTTTTTCATAACAATAGGTAGGGTTATGTGGTCGGAATATTTTTTTACGATTTCTCTTAATCGCCAGTCATCTAAAAACTCATCTTCATCTTTCTTTAGAGTCAATGTGATGTCTGTACCACGAGATTTTTTATCAATTTCCTCAATTGTAAATTCTCCATCCCCTTTAGATATCCATCTAAAGCCTTCACTAGAGCCTGCTCGTCTAGTTTCTAGAGTAACTTCATCAGCGATAATGAATGATGAATAAAAACCAACACCAAATTGACCAATTAGGTTAGCGTCTTTAGCTTGGTCTCCAGATAGTTGACTTAGAAATTCTTTTGTTCCAGATCGAGCAATAGTTCCAATGTTATTAATAATATCCTCACGGTTCATACCAATACCGTTATCACTAATGGTAATAGTTCTATTGGCCTTATCGTACCCAATTTTAATTTTTAACTCAGAATCATCTTCGAATAATTTACTATCATCCAAAGCTTGGAATCTTAATTTATCTGCCGCATCACTCGCATTCGAAACTAATTCACGTATTGCTATTTCTTTATTGCTATATAACGAATGAATCATTAACTGTAAAAGCTGTTTTGCTTCTGTCTGAAAATTTAACGTTTCTTTTTGTTTTGCCATATCAAACTTATCCTAAAATATTAATTGGGTCATGCTACTTATAGTGGGGATTAAAAGAAAAATTTCAATAGAAAATTTTAAAGATTTGATAGCACATATGATGTAGCTAAAAGTGCAAAGGTCCCAGTTACATTGACACTTGATCCATATCCAGCGCAGCTAAGACCGTTAAGCGATTCTTTTAAATTAGTTTTTTCTGGCTTTATTGTAGTTTCAGAAGAAAAAACTGTAGGGATCTTAAATTTAACCTTACTTGATTTATTTTTTTTATTAAAATATTGTCTAATCTTAGTTAGCAGCGGATCACCAAATGTTTTAGTAAGCATATCTATTTTAATCAATTCTGGATTTACTTTACCTCCAGCCCCTCCAGTCATGATGAATGGGATTGAATAATCTAAACAATGCTCAGCCAATAAAATTTTAATCTTTGTTTGATCTATTGCATCAATAACAAAATCAAATTTCTGTGATATTAAATCAGATATATTATCTTCTTCTAAAAAGGAATCATGATAGTTAATTTTACAATTGGGATTAATGTCTACTACTCTCAATCTCATTGCATCTAATTTTGATTGGCCTAATGTGCTATCAAGTGCATGAATTTGTCGATTAATATTAGACTCTGCAATATGATCCATATCAATCATAGTAATTTGTCCAATACCATGCCTAGCCATTGATTCCGCAACCCATGAGCCTACCCCACCAATCCCGACAATACAAACATGCGCAGATTGGAATATTTTAAATTTTTTTAAGCCATATAGACGAATAATTCCACCAAACCGCCTTTTCAGATCAGGAGAATTGATTGACATTATTGCTCTAAAATTACGAATGCTGCAGCAATATTCTTTTCGTCTGAAATTGATAAATGGCAATTTTTTATATTATGACTTTTCACTAATTCGCTAAGCTTAAGGATTGTTTTTATTTTTGGTTTTCCTAATGAGTCATGAATAACCTCTATTGATTTGAAGTTTACCGGTGCTCTCATTCCAGTTCCCAGTGCTTTCGCAAAGGCTTCTTTAGCTGCAAAACGCTTTGCTAAAAAATTTTCTTTTCCTTTAGTCTTTTTATAAGTTAATAGCTCTTGAGAAGTTAATATTTTATTAGCTAAGGCTATTCCATATTTACCTAAGAGCTCTCTAATTCTTTTAACCTCGACAATATCAGTACCAATTCCATAAATCATATTAGTGTGGGCCTTGTAATTATTCTTTTCATATCTTTTATAGCTTTTTCCCAACCTACAAATAAAGCTTCGGCAACAATAGAGTGGCCGATATTTAATTCTTTAATATCTTTAATTGCTACTATTTCTTGTACATTTTTATAATGAAGCCCATGACCAGCGTTCACTATCAAACCGGCACTATTTGCAAAATCTACTGCATTCTTAATATTTGTAAGTTCTTTTGTTTTAGAAGCTGTATCTTCAAGGTTTGCATAATGACCAGTATGAATTTCGATAACTGGTACATTCATCATAATGGCCTTTTCAATTTGTTTTATATCGGGCGCTATGAAAAGTGAAGCTCTTGTCCCAACAGAAGCTAAACGATCGCAGGCGTCTTTAAGTAAATCATAATTATTTATAACGTCCAAGCCCCCTTCGGTAGTTCTTTCTTCTCTTCTTTCTGGAACTAAGCAAACATCTTGTGGTTTTACATCCAATGCGATCTTGATCATTTCATCAGTTGGGGCTAACTCAAGATTCATTTTTGTAGCCAATAAAGGTCTCAACTCATACAAATCTTTATCCTGCATATGTCTTCGATCTTCTCTTAAATGTAATGTAATGCTATCAGCACCTGCTTTTTCAGCATCTAGAGCTGCTTTCACCACACTTGGGTAATCCGTACCCCTAGCTTGTCTAATTGTCGCTATATGATCTATATTTACACCAAGTAACATACCCTTAATTACCTTGCAAATTTGTAAAAAGTTGTTTTGAATTCAATGGTTTATCTCCTAAATAATGGCTTATCAAATAACGCATTAGCTGCTTACTTTGTAATTGGGTATTATCATCTTTGTATTCATCTTGCGCCATATCTAAAAGAGTTTGGCCAGAAATTTTTACTCCATTATTAGTTTTTGATATCTCAGATGGACCATATTCAGCTTCATACATATAAACCTTATCTGCAATAATTAACCCCCCATTTTCATCTTCTTTTAAAGGCACTTCATATCCCAACTCTTGAAGAAATCTCAACTCAAACCTTCTTAACGCAACCTCAAGATTAACCCCACCAGCTAAAACCTTCATTGTATGATGATAAAAATCAAAAAGTTTCTTATGGGTATCTTCCCTGGGCAACAGTCTCATTATTAATTCGTTTATATAAAACCCACAGATCAATGCATTACCATCAACCTGAAGAAATTTATCGCACCATTCAATATTATGCAAAGTTTTTATTTCTCCACGCCCAGACCATGTGGCTTGAAGCAATTGAAATGATTGGAGCATTCCTCTCAAAGAAGACCTTGGTCTTCTTGCTCCTTTAGCCACAACTGGGATTCTGCCATGATTTTTACAAAACAACTCGGCAATCAGGCTTGTTTCCTTAAAGGGATATGTATGAAGAATATAAATATCTTGACTTTCTTGTTTTGAGATTGTGGAGGCCATTTCTATAGCCCAAGTGACTTTAATGCTCTTAAATCATCCGACCACCCTTTTTGGACTTTTACCCAAGTTTCAAGCCATACCTTTCCACCAAAAAGTTTTTCCATATCAATCCGTGCACTTGTTGATATATCTTTTAATCTTATCCCTTTGTTACCTATAATCATAGGCTTATGGGAATCTCTTTCAACTATGATTGCAGCAAATATTCTTCGAACATTACCTTCATGTTCAAACTTCTCTATTTCTACAGCAATAGAGTAAGGAAGCTCTTGACCAGTGAGCCTGAAAATCTTTTCTCTGACTATTTCCGCCGCCAAAAATCGTTCATTTTTATCTGTAATTTGATCTTCTTCATAAATAAATTCTTGCTCAGGGAGAAACTCAAGAGTGCTTTCCAACAGTTCCTTTAAATTATTTTTTTTCTTTACACTTGTTGGGATGATTTCTTTATATCGATCATTCTCTTTAAATACTTGGATCAATTCTAAAAGCTTTGTTTTATCTTTAAGGCAATCAACTTTATTAATTACAAGAATAATTGGTGTTTCTTTAGGAATCATTTGCAATATTTTTTCATCAACTTCAGTCATTTGACGTGGTTCAATTAAAAATAAAATAACATCAACATCTTGTAAGGCATGTTTTACTGTTTTATTTAAATTTTTATTGAGCGTGTTTAGATGTTTTAATTGGTAGCCTGGGGTATCAACGAAAATATACTGTGCTTTAGGTGTTGTATGTATGCCTAATAATTGATAACGGGTTGTTTGAGCTTTTCGTGAAGTTATGCTTAATTTTGTGCCTAAAAAATAATTTAATAATGTTGACTTACCAACATTTGGTTGTCCTACTATCGCAATAGTTCCACATTTTTTTTTCATAACTTAGGATTATTCTTTAAATTTTTTAAAACTTCTTCTGCAGCGCTTTGTTCTGCGATTTTTCTACTTGAGCCCTGACCTTCAATACTTAATCCTAATTTTAGAATTGAGCAACTAATCTTAAAATTTTGACAATGTGCCTCACCTTCAATTGCAACGACGCTATATTCTGGTAAAGCAATTTTTTTTGCTTGAAGTAATTCTTGTAGTATTGATTTTGAGTCTTTTTGTATGTCGTCAGGGTCTATGGCATCAATTCTTTCTTTAAACCAATTTGTTATTAAATCAGTTGTAGCATTAATTCCGCCATCCATAAATACAGCGCCTATAATAGCCTCAACTGAATCAGCTAAGATAGAGGGCCTTCTCCACCCAGAACTTTTTAACTCTCCTTCTCCTAGTATTAAATAATCGCCTAGTTGTAATAATATTCCGATTTCACTTAGAGTCGCAGCCTTAACTAATTGAGAGCGTAAGCGACTCAAATCACCCTCTGGTAATAAATTAAATTTCTTAAATAGTAATTCAGCAATTACAAAATTTAAAATACTATCGCCAAGAAACTCTAGTCTCTCATTATTTTCGCCTTGGAAGCTTCGATGAGTTAGGGCTAATTCTAATAAACTATTATCAATAAAATGATAATTAAGAATTTTTTCTAATTGTTCAATATGTCTATTATCCATTTTAACTATTTTATCCAGGTTCCTATTCTATTAAATTGAGAAAAATTAAGCCAAATAAAAAATGCTTTTCCAACCAATAGTTCGTCAGGCACAAACCCCCATACTCGACTATCTGAAGAATTATCTCGATTATCTCCCATTGCAAAGTAATGCCCCTCTGGAACATTAAATTTATAATCTTCACTCGGTATATCATGAACCAATAAAGAATGTCTTGAACCATCAAGTGTTTCAATAAATTCTTTAGCATGCATCATTTGATTATTATTAAAGCTATAAGAGTATTTTTCATGAAAAATTTTATTTACAACCTCCCCATTAATAAAAAGTTCTTTATTTTCATATCTAATCTCGTCACCAGGTAATCCTATAACCCTCTTAATATAATCAATTGAGGAATCTTTTGGGTAATGAAAAACAAAAACATCTCCACGACTTGGTTTTCCTAGATTTATTAATGTTTTATTCCAAACTGGCAGACGTATGCCGTAAGTAAATTTATTAACGACTATAAAATCTCCTGCAATTAGGGTCGGCATCATTGATCCAGAAGGTATTTTAAACGGCTCAACAATAAAAGATCGTATAACAAACACTACTAGCAGAACAGGGAAAAAGCTTTTTCCATACTCAACAATTAATGAAGGCTTTTTATTTTTTGGTCGAATTTTTCTAAGAATTAAAAGATCGAGAAAAAATATCAATCCAGTAATAATTGTTCCGGCCATCAATAATTTTACAAACATCATTTTTCATCTACCTTTAAAATAGCTAGAAAAGCTTCTTGAGGAATTTCTACATTACCAATTTGCTTCATTCTTTTTTTACCTCTTTTTTGTTTTTCTAGTAATTTTCTTTTTCTAGACACATCGCCACCATAACATTTAGCAAGAACATTTTTACGCATTGCTTTAACAGTTTCCCTAGCGATAATATTTGCACCTATTGCAGACTGAATTGCAACATCAAACATTTGACGCGGAATGAGTTGCCTCATCTTTGAAGCCAACTCCCTGCCCCTATAAATACTATTTCCTCGGTGCACAATTAAAGAAAGTGCATCTACTCTTTCACCGTTCACCATAATATCTAATTTTACTAAATCTGAAGGACGGAATTCTAAAAATTCATAGTCCATTGATGCGTAACCTCTAGAGATTGACTTAAGTTTATCAAAAAAATCGAGCACAACCTCACTTAATGGTATTTCACAAGTAATCATGACCTGTCTACCCAAATACTGCATATTCTTTTGAATGCCTCTTTTTTCATTAGTTAAAGTCATAACTGGTCCAACATAATCATTAGGTAAAAGAATATTTAAATTTATAATTGGTTCACGAATTTCTTCTATTAAAGATAAATCAGGCAATCTTGATGGATTTTCAATTAATTTAGTTTCACCATCTTTTAACAATAATTCATATACAACAGTCGGTGCAGTTGTTATCAAATCCATTTCATATTCGCGCTCAAGTCGCTCTTGAATAATGTCCATATGTAATAATCCAAGAAAGCCGCACCTGAAACCATAACCTAAGGCAGTTGAGTTTTCAGGTTCAAAATGTAGCGAGGCATCATTTAACCTTAGTTTCTCAAGGGCTGTTCTTAGTGCTTCGAATTGATTTGACTCAATTGGGTATAGTCCTGCAAATACTTGAGGCTTTACTTCCTTAAAATCTGGGAATGCTTTATCTGCCTTATTATTTGAAAGAGTAATCGTATCTCCAACTTTGGCATTATCTAATTCCTTGATTCCGCAAATAACAAAACCGACTTCGCCTGCATTTAATGATTTTTTATTTAAAGCTTTTGGAGTAAAGATCCCAACTTGCTCACAAATAAATTCTGCAGATGTCGCCATAAGGTGAATTTTGTCTTTTGGATGTAATTGGCCATCAACTACCCTAACAAGCATAACAACACCGACATAGTTATCGAACCACGCATCAATAATAATCGCTTTCAAAGGTTTGTTAATTTCACCAATTGGGTGAGGAACTCTCTCAATAATAGCCTCTAGAATTTCCTCAATTCCAATGCCAGTTTTTGCTGAACAAAGAATAGCTGCTTGTGCATCAATACCAATAACATCTTCAATTTCTTTTTTAACCCTATCAGGATCTGCTGATGGGAGATCAATCTTATTTAACACAGGGAAAACTTCTAAATTTTGATCGAGGGCTGTATAACAATTTGCTACTGTTTGAGCCTCTACCCCTTGAGAAGAATCTACAACTAAAATAGCTCCTTCGCATGCCGCTAAGGAGCGACTGACTTCATATGAAAAATCTACATGACCAGGAGTATCGATTAAATTTAGCGTGTATATATCTTTATCTTTGGACTGATAATTTAAGGTTACAGTTTGAGCCTTAATAGTGATACCCCTTTCTCTCTCAAGATCCATAGAGTCTAATACCTGCTCTTCCATTTCACGGTCTGCAAGGCCTCCACAATATTGAATAATCCGGTCAGCCAAAGTAGATTTACCATGATCGATGTGGGCAATAATAGAAAAGTTTCTTATTTTTTTCATAGAAAAAGTTTATTTCAAAAAAATAAAGGCGCGAAGCGCGCCTTTATTAAGATGTGATTTTACCCTATTGAATATAATTTTTAGAATAAATTATTTGCCTACTTTTACTGGAACAAAAAGAGTGTCGCCATTCCTATAAAGTAAAATAGCAATAACTTTTCCTTCTGGTATTCTTCTTAAAGCATTATTAAAAGCTTGGGTTGATTTCACAGGAGTATTATTTACTACCAGAATAATATCTCCCTTCATCATTCCTGCAGTTAATGAAGCTCCTTTTAGGTCTGCCACTAAAAGGCCATTTCTTCCACCAATTTTTTTCTTTTGTTCCGCCGATAAATTTTGCAAGGCTAACCCAATGCGGTTAAATTTATTAGGCTGTTTCTTATTGCTTGAATCAGAAACTTTTTCTTGAGACGGAATCGTACCGACTTTAATGTTAAGTGTAGTAATCTTACCTTTTCTTAAAATCTCAACTGGGACTGTTGTATTAGGTTTTGTTATTCCAACAAATTTAGGTAAGTCAGATGATTTATTAATAATATTTTTATTAAATTTTAATATTACGTCGCCAGGAAGTAAGCCGCCTCTAGCTGCAGGAGATTTTTTCTCAATTCCTGCAATAAGAGCACCGTTTTTGTTAGCCATACCAAATGACTCAGACAATTCTTTTGTGATTTCTTGAATTACAATTCCTAACCAACCACGAATCACCTTACCATTTATTTTTAATTGTTCAGCTACATTAATAGCCACATCGATAGGTATAGCAAAAGAAAGGCCCATGGAACCTCCAGTTTTACTATAAATCTGTGAATTTATTCCAATCACATGGCCTTTGGTATCAAACAGTGGGCCTCCAGAGTTTCCTGGATTAATTGCAACATCTGTCTGGATAAAAGGTACAAAATTTTCTTGGGGAAGCGCACGATTAATAGCACTAATAACACCTACTGTCATTGTATTTTCCAGGCCAAATGGCGACCCGATTGCAGCAACCCACTGACCAACTTTAATAAGATCAGAATTTCCAAAAGTTACTTTAGGTAAGTTCTTAGCTTTGATTTTAAGTAAAGCAACGTCTGTTCTTCTGTCCAAACCTACAACTTTTGCATTAAATTCACGCTTATCTGCTAATTTAACAACCACTGTTTCTGCTTGAAAGACAACGTGAGCATTAGTTATTATGTATCCATCACTTTCAATAATAAAGCCTGAACCCGTTCCAGAAGCTGGTTTTTTTTGGCGGCCTTCTCCTGGAGGTGCCATTCCTGGAGGTGCCATTCCTGGAAAACCAGGAATACCAAATCTTTTAAAAAATTCCTGTAGCTGCTGCTCTTCTCTACTTAAATTTATATTTTGGTTTGATTGACTTTTATTAATAACACTAATATTAACTACAGCGTTACCTTGCTCCTCTGCAATTACAGAAAAATCGGGCAATGCGTGAGCACTTAAATTATTAAAAAAAACTAATAATACGATAAAAAAATTAAAGCTTAAACGTTTCATATTTTGTTATAACCTTTTATAAATTTAATCTATCTTTGCTAAAATTGCTTCACTAAACAATTTGGAATGATTTTGAGCTGTTATAAATTTTAATAAAATAATTCCCACCGAAAATCTAAGGAGTCCGCCACAAAATACCGCTAAGTCATTAGCGACGTCAAGAAGATATTCAGAAGCTATCATTCCTCCAAATAAAAAGAATAAAGGAACCCCATAAAGCAATAAAGACGATTTTAATAAGTAATTTTCTTCAATTACTAATTTTACTTTTTCTCCAACTTCAGCATTAATCTTATTTTGAATTTGAATCTTCCTTTTCTGGAATGAAAAAACCTTACCCCAAATACTATTCCCACATCCTTGTGTCTTGCCGCACAAACCACAAGGCTTTGTTCGAATAATATCGACCTCGGCA
>Ga0209482_1002833_pt1 | contig 10423 bp, 12 predicted proteins | sample CoawatmetaG10DNA_FD_187512 | JGI IMG/M metagenome (GOLD analysis project Ga0209482, IMG submission 187512) | Marine microbial communities from the West Antarctic Peninsula - Coastal water metaG104-DNA (SPAdes) (version 2) | ecosystem: Environmental > Aquatic > Marine > Coastal ... | reverse complement strand
TTGATTGCACCAAACCCCGTCGAGTCTGTTTGGTTTATAATCAGCTCAATGTCTTTCTTCTCACAGTATTCTTCTGCAATAGGTTTAAGAAACAAATTAAACTTGGTAAAGTCAATGTCAACAAGGTAAACTCTATTAGGGTTAGCCAACATAGCTACAGACGCAGTACCGCCTTGATGAGTGCCAAGCTCCATATAGCTCTTACACTCTTTCATGTATTTCTTAATAGCGTCATGAATAGCACAATAGTCTTCGCCATGTGCTTCTTCTTGTTGTTCGCGGATTGATTTGTTAAATTCTTTTAAAGTCTTTACATGACCTAGTTCCGAGTTAATCATTTTTCCACCTCTAGTGCATCACGACACATATCTTCTAATGTTTTTGTTTCAGTAAAGAATTTAGATTCATCGGGGACAGTTGATACTGCAATGTCGCCATCTCTACGACCTGCTATGTTTACTGTAAAGTCGATACCCGAGACTTTCTTCATAGTATCTATAACCTCTAAAACAGACACTCCTTTAGGAGATCCCAAACACTCAACTTGATTGGTTGCATCTGCTTCTGTGATTCTTACTACACCATCCACAATGTCTTTAATGTGGGTATAGTTACGGATACAAGTTCCATCTCTAGTATCAAAGTCTGTGCCATAGAGGTTCATATGTCTCGATTCTTTATCGTTGGAGCGATACTTGACTGAATTGGCAACTCGAGCTGCTTTACGAATAAGATGACTGACGTCTTCATCATACTTCAAAAACCCATCATTGCCACTTACATTGTAAAACCTAACCAGTGAATAGTTTGGACAGAATTGTTTAGTAATCAGTTCTCCACCGTGTTTGGTAGCTGCATATGGATTGGCTGATGGTTCAAATGCTGAACCTGTAGAGCAATATACAAAGTGATTGGCATTGGCATGGTCGATTACATGCTTTGTGCCCATGACATTAGTAAGATAATAATTATAGGGCTCTTTAACACTGTTAGGCACCTTTGTCATAGCAGCAATGTGTACTACTTTATCATACTTGTCATACGAAAAACGCCGCGCTGGGTTTCTGATATCCCAATTTGATACCTCAGCATATTTCTCAACATCATTTTGTTCCATGTTATAATCAGTAGCTGAGACTTTATGTCCGTTATCATGTAGAGCTTTAACTACATGAGCACCAATATAACCTGTCGCCCCTGTCACTAGTATTCGCATATAATCTATCCATCATTAGGCCAGTTTTTATTTACTGGCAGCTTCCATTCACTTACTGGTCTATTCGTAATCTGGTACAAGGCTTCCGCTGGCCAATCATCGGCTGTGCGGAACATTACGTGTACTAGCTTTGCATTGTCTGGTCTATTATCACCAATCTTTGCGTTAGGATGAGCCCCAACTTTGTGCATATAACAGTTCCACTCATTAGGCAGTCTTTTAAGATTAAACCCAGGAAGGTGAATAAAGGCAGAAAAGTAATCTTGAAACAGTTTATAGAACTTAGGAAAGTTCCCCATCATATTAACATATTCTTGGAAGGAAGGCCACAGCTTTTTTATCTTTTGTAGGCCTGCTTTTGATATAACAACAACACCAGTATTAAATACCTCTGGTCGATCTAACTCATCATATGAGTATTTAATACCCCAAATGTTTGAACACAGTGTAGCCCACTTCTTATCAATCTCGCTGTTGATCCCACCAGAGTTATAGATTGTTCTGAAGTATGGTTGCTTTGGTTCTGTACAGATACCAGCGTCTTCGCCATCAAGCAAATTAAACATACTGTCAGTAAGACCCTCAACAGGATACACATCAATGTCTACTAGTGCCACATTGTCATACACATCAAATGACTCGGACACCAACGGGTTGGCGGGCTCGTAGTAGATAGGAACATCAACAACTAGGCCCGCAATAGTAATGTTATGATCAAAGCGATACTCTGCACCAATACGATCTGCATATGCTTTCATAAGCTCTGTACTAGCCACGACACCAGGCTTCATGGGACCTTTCCAATATTGGTAAATCAAGTTTTTCATTTTATACTTTCCCTATATCTTGCCACAACAGCTAATGATGAATTAATAGCCTGATGCATATCAATGTAAACATACATTCCACAACGCCCAATGAATGTCGTGTTATACTTGTGAATGTCTTTATACTTCTTATATATCCTCTGATTATCTCCGTTGATATCTTTGACTGGATAGAACCTTTGATAGTTATTGTCTTTATAATCACAAGGCTCTTCGGTTGTAAGAGTAGTCATTGAATTATTGTGACCATGATAAGGATAGTTTTTCCACTCTGTTATTCTTGTGTTGGGACCATCGTGGGTAAAGTTTACAGTGCCTACAGGCAATACTTTATTCAGTGGTAGATGAGTGTGGTGAAACTTCAGTGATCTATAAGGTAGTTCTCCATAACAGTAGTCGTGATATACGTCAATCGCCATAGAGTTAAACACATGGTCGTACTGCATCTCCATCTCTTTATGAAAAGGCGTGCTTACATGGACAGTAATATTGTCATGGTTTAAAATGTTTTCAAACAAATCAGTGTAGCCTTTAATAGGCATCATTTGATACTTGGCGTCTGGAAAATACAACTCGTTATCATCATCACGAACAGGAATTCTTTTTGTGACACTATCGGATAGTTCTTCTAGTTCCATGCCCCACATCTTTTTAGTATATGGTCTATAGAACGTGTCTATAATATTATCTTCGCCGACAATCAGCTTTGTCTCTTTATTAACAGGTAGAGTAACATATTGTCCATCAGCAAGTTGCGCTTTTACTTTGTGGTAATACCATCCAAACGCACCAAATTTTGTGACCCACTCATACACTTGTTCATTGCTTGTATGAAAAATGTGGGGACCATATTTGTGAACCCTAATACCATGCTCGTTTGTATAGTCATATGCATTACCAGCAATATGATCTCTCTGATCTATTACACAAACTTTATGACCATCTTCTGCTAGTTCACGAGCGATTACGGCTCCAGCAAAACCAGCACCTACTACTAAGATGTTCACAGAATGCCCTCATCAACCAACTGTTGATAGTTTTGAATCTTTTCTCTCTTAGGACCTTCTGGTTTAATCTTAGTCCTGACATGAATAAATCCTGCGTCTTGAGGATTGGGCAAGAAGCTACATTGGCACCATTTAGGATCAAGGAATGTGCCACGCCAGTTAATACCAGCGCGTTGAGCTAGCACATGAATGATACCTTCATCCTCAAAATGATATGGCTCGTTAAAGTTATTCATCCATTCTTTAGACAGAACATCTGCCTCGCGCAAAGCTACTCGCATCTTCTTACCCATCTTGTATATTGCACCACCCCAATAAGGAGCGTTGGCAGACGCAATGGTGGGATACTGTTGAACAATTCTTTGATGCAATCTCTTCTGAACAGTGTGATATAAACCCACACCCTTTTCTTTAAAGATATTGGTAGTCATTCCTTTGGGTGCAAACATATCAATGTCTAACATAAGAACATCATCATAATGATCAAATTGCTTTTGGATCATCTCAACCTTTTGACAGGGAGCTGTGAGCTTTGGGTTGAATGGTTTACCAGTGATTAGTTTATATTCAGCACCAACCATCTCAGCATACTCTTGAATGTTGGCCATAGAAAGTTTATCCAGCTCTCTAAGCTCACCATCAAAGTGTTGTAGGATTACATTGACCATGGTTTAGCAGCCTCTACTACAGTTGAGTGCAGCATACGAATCTGACCCGGAGTATCAATATTGTTGAAGTCTCTTACACCAGATTTCATGTATGGCATCTCTTTTACATCTGTATATCCAAGTTCGACCAATGTTTCCTTTAGCTCTTTTTTATACCAGAGATGTTTATGCTCTCCCCCTTGCCACAGCAATCCTTCCGCGCATTGTAGCTGCGGAGATAGGTGCTCTGTGCCTTTTGGAGCAAACTTATGCTTCTGGATATACACTCTAAAATATTGTTGAACAAAAGGATGGTTGGTTAAGTCTTCGTCGGTCCGAAGGAAGTCAACAAAGTCCATCGCTGGCCATACAGAACGAATAATACCACCAGGCTTCATAACTCTAAACATTTCTTTAAAGTATTCTATACCTTCATCTTTTGTTAGATGCTCAATAAAGTGTTCGCTGTAGACTGCATTGTATTCGTTATCCATAACTCCACGCATTGGGAGCTTGCGCATATCATATACCATACAACCAGGGGCAGGTACATCACGTACGCCGTCCCAGTTTATACCTCTATTTTGATTAGGGGCGATTTCAAGATATCTCATTATACCACCAACTTCATTAGCTCTTCAATATTCTCTCCTTCAAATGGAATAATATCCTTATGAAAGAAATGTAGAAAGTGAGCTTGTTTCATTTTATCATGTGGAATAGCATTAAACAATCCATTCCATTTCCAGTGAAGATGTTTCTGTTTCATCTTCTCTTCACGTACCCAAGTGTTAAGCAATGTCTGATCGGTAGACCATTTCCAAGGACCTTTGCCGTCGATAAAGTCTTTAAAGCGTGACCGCATAAGGAACTCCATGGGTGTTTGACCTTTGAGATACTTAGCAACACTATTGCTCATCAACATCATACCCATGTTGTAGAACTCGGCGCCATGCTGGTCCCACTTCCAATCAATATGCTTCAACGTCTGGTACTGCATCTTAGAATAGCCTGTAATCTTTCCAAAGTACTTGGGGGTCAAAGGCATCTGTCGCTCAATAACTCCAGCAAACTCTGTACCATCATCTAATTCATCAAAGATGTTGGGACTGTCGGGTCTGATCCATATGTCTCCATCTACAATGGCAATTTGATCATAACGATCAAAGTAAGCGAATGCATTCTCTTTTTCATAGATAGGAAGAAAGCCGCCATGTTTACCATACGACTCTTTACTTCTACCTGTAGCAAATACATCTGGTTTGATACGTAGAATTGGTTCTGTCTGAATGACATGATCAATACTATGTTTAGCGCAGTATGCAGCTACAGACTTGGTGCAATGATCATATAACCTCTTGCGAGGTCCAACATACACTTGATAAATTAATCTCTTCATATTTAATTACGAGCAATAGCGCTCGCTCCCTCAATCTGATATGCGTATGGATGACTGTGCCATTCGCGTGGGTGTATCCTTAGATGTATGTGATGATCAACATTATAGGTTATTCTATTTTGCAGTTCAACAAAGTATCTGTACATCCTTAATGCCATAAGTGGTTCTAATATATATCCAGCTGCTGGAGTCACTACTTCAGACCCCTTGCGGCGCATGGCAATAGGAATGATACCTCTAATTAAAATATCATCTGGTATCGGTTGCCCTAGTTCTACATCTTCTTCTATAATACAAAAGGGTCTATTTGCTTTAAAGCATTTCTTCCATAATAAGACGTGACTAGTAAAAGATGCTTTCTCTCCTTCTGAGAACAAAATCTTACCTTTAATTTTATTGTATTTAAATTTATCAAAGTTAAGTTTTTCTTTAACAAGTGATCTTGTATCTGGGGTTATAGCATTAAAACAATTTACTGTATGTGCGTTCCAGGATGGTAACACTATTTCACGTCTTGGATCATTCTCCATACATATCATCCAGACATCAAATTTATCTGAAGTCATTCAAGTCAAACTTTGTACCATGCATTTTGTATAGATCCCGTTTGTGGTTAGTATACACCAGAACCTCTGGGTCATCAATTAAGAAGTCACAGCCTTCACAATAGTTAGGCCAATTGCCTGTCTCGTGATCCTTACGGAGTTTGTTATAGTCATCTCCATACCAAACCTCTTCTAGTGTATTGGTACTTAGGTGTCCAAGTACCGCCTCATCATCTCGTCCCAAGACTTGACAACAAGGATGAATAGCTCCAGTGGCCCCACCGATACCACCAGCGCGAATAACAACGTCAGGAGAAAAAGGCCTGCCACAAGTCCGAGTGCTACCTTTACGATCATAATCAGGAGCGTATACACCAGACCAATTATGCATCTTCCAAATCTCTGTTGAAACGCCAGCCGCATCAACAATCTTACGGTATTGATCTCTTTCAAAGTCGATGTTTTCATTATCGAGAGCAAGGTGGTACGTAGCAATCGTACATTCAGAGCCACTTCTTTCAACATACTCTTGCGTTTCATGTAAGTTCCTAATCACCTTCTCAAAGAAAGGACTGTTCATCCACTTTGTATATGTTTCTTTATCATACCCAATAATACTAAATCTGAAGAAGTCTGCGCCTGCATCAATGACTTCTTTCATAAAGTCACCTGACATTTTCATGCCATTGGAGAACATAAATGCCTTAGCATTATACTTTTTTACAATCTCGATGTACTTAGCAAGGTCTCTATTAAGAGTTGGCTCGCCGGAGCCTTCTAGGTTGACAACATTGAGACCAACCTCTGCGCATTGTGCTACAGCATCTTCAAACTGAGTTAAAGACATTTTCTTTAGCCAATTCTTGCCTCTAGCGCCTGTCTTACCAGTGGGTTTTGTCTGTGGACACATCTGACAGGTATAGTTACACCCACCGTTGATCTCGATTACCGCTCGGTCAATTTGCATCGTTCGTCCACTCCCAAAATTCTTCTCTATACATATGTGACTTTTCAATCATTCTATCATGGGGCGATATTATTTTACCATCAATCTTTACTTTTGAATTCATGTTCAAGCAATATGGTAATGTTTTCTTTGAACTGATTCTCACAGCATGTTTGGTGTGGAAACCCGTGACAGCATCATTACTCAATACTATCATCGGTTTAAAAAAGTTCTTTGCTATGTAGTGCCACATACCATCATAGGATAGTGTAAATGCACAGGTGTTTATGTGATATGTGGCTTCACTAATAGGGGTCTTATATTCTAGCTCTACTACACTATACCCCAATCCCTCTAGATTGTCAATAAGTAAATCCCATTCTTTGTCAGTAACTCTCATCTTCCACAATCTCGGAATCTCAGCATTCATCTTGGGGCGCCAAATAACCACTTTGTTATCATCGGTGGGAAGGATTAGTCTAGGATCAAATACCCAACTGTTTGTGTTTCCACTTTCTCTAATATCAAGTAACTTTTCAACACCATTTTTAAAGTATTGCCATCTGTTGTTAAGCAGTGCGTTGTGGGTACTATTAAATGTGTGTTCAATATTTACGGCACCAGTTTTGTAATAGAAATTGTGAATATAATTAAATCGTTCTATACTGGTTTCAGGATCTTCGCAATGGTGATAATGATCATGATCATGATACCAATGGAAGTTAATAGTGACGGGTCTGTTCTTGCGCGTTTGCCGGCGATATGCAATATTAAGTCCCATCATCCAATCTCCTATTCCAGGAGTTGTCTTCCAATTATAATATTCTTCGTTCAATTAAAAAACCTTAACACTATATAGGGTTGCAAATCTTTGAGCATCTATCTCATCATTAACTATTGGCATGCCACGTATATTTAGAGAGGTATTTAACAGCATTGGAACACCTGTTTGTTCATAAAATTCTTCTATGACTTTGCGGAATACTGATGTGCAATTGGGTTTTACAATCTGTACTCTGGCTGTACCGTCATAATGAGTTACAGACTTATAGTCATGCAATGCTTTTGATGTGTATTGCATGTATTCATTCATTGGCCCATCAAAGTATTGGTCGGCATACTCTTCTAGAATTGCTGGAGCAAAAGGTCTATACTCTTGTCGTTGTTTAATAGCATTAACTGTATCTTTAACATCAAACCTTACATCAGCGATAAGACTACGGTTTCCCAATGCTCGAGGGCCATATTCAGCCCTGCCATTTGCAATCCCACAATAAGTGTGGCTAAGTAGATGCTGAACAACATCCTTTGGGTTGATGTCATTTTGAATATTATATCCAAGATATGGTCCTTTCCAATTAATTTTATCTTTACCTGTTGCTTTGCCATATGAATATGCAGCAGCTCCTAAAGCAGATCCAGCATCAGTCGGTGCTACTGGAATCCACATATCATCAAACAAAGGTTTGATCATAGAGTTGGCAACAACATTCTGTGCACAACCACCAACATATACTAACTTAGACCCATATTGTCTTGCTTGCTTGGCTCTCTTTACAATCTCTACCTCTGCAAAGTATTGAACGGAGGCTGCAATATCTTCATTAGACAGGTTTGTATATAACTCTCTTAGATGTGTATATATTACTTTTCTAGTAGAGTCTCTTGGGTTCAATGTTGGATCACTCACAAGCTCGCTATAGAACTTACACATTTGCTTGCCCACAACAGGCTGTCCATAAGCTGCCAATCCCATCACAACATACTCATCCTCGAGTGGTCTTAATCCAAGATGTTTTGTAGTAAATGTATAGAAGTATCCTATCGATCTAGGAAGAACTTCCTCGTCTATTAGATTGAATTTGTGATCGTATATACACGATGTTTGATACTCTCCAGCACCATCAATAGTAAGGATGACTGTATCTTCTTGACTATCCCACGGTCTTGTATAGTATCCGTTAGCAGCATGGCTAACATGGTGGGGCATAAATGCATCATATGTTAATGAGTTGGGTATTACTCTGGCTTTAAACATCTCTTTAGATTCAAAGCCAGTTTTGTATTTTTCCCTAATAGAATGATCTTCGTAGAATGACACGTGGTCATCATCTCTTACCATATCCCAAAGAGCCTCTGGAACACCAGGATCGTTTTTTAGTTTAGAATATCTTTCTGCATGGGTAGCAAACTCAATGTCACCATCAGTTGTAATAAATGCCATACCTGCATCATGAAAGAATTCTGAAAAGCCACAATATCTCATCTCGGTAAAGGTCCATAAAAATCTTCTGCCCTTTTCACAAGAGCAATGTTTCTTTCATTATATAGAAGCAACTCATCTTTAAAGTTATCAAATACTGTATTGGTTTTCTTTCCAGTAAACAGTTCGTTGTACTGTAGGATTGTTATGTTTGACCTCTTAACATATTGAGCTTGTTCCTTTTCGTAATATATGTCGTTGTTATATTGGTCTAATAGTTCTTTCTCTGTTGACATATTAAATTGGACTCCTATTGTTTTTATAAAGATGTCTTTATACTCATCGATAAACATAAGATAGTGATTTGTGTTATCTATTTCAAATCTTTCTTGTAAAATACACTCGCTAAAATATGCAATGTTTATACGGCTAAAGGGATATCCCATTGGGACTTTATCTTTTATGAATGTAACAAATTGTATCCACGACAATAAAATATTCTTTTGGCTCAAACCTTTCCATTCGTTTATCACTGAGTAGATGTGTTTATGGCCCCGTGGTAATTGGTCTTTGTGTGTAGATAATTCTTTAGACAGATTATATGAAGATGCATTCCTATTGAATACAGCAATAGCTGGACCACCAAGTTTACTTTTTATAAAAAAAAGAGTTCTGACAAAATCTAGGTCTTCGGGTTGGTGGGTGATATAACACTGAGCGGATTGACCTGTACCCAGTTCATGCCGATGGCGTACTTGGCTGTCGCCATCAGCTGTTTTAACGCTTATAAATTTCCATTTATATTCATCCCAAACGACCATTGTTGATGGTCCATTTTTATCTTTTATAAGATCCGCGGAATTAAAATACTCATTAAATATTTTGTTGTGGTGAAGAATATTGGCTTTGTTGCATATTAATGATGCGAGAAAGTTCTTACCCGCGCCTGGCAACGCTCTAATAAAATAGGAACTATCGTTTGAGCCACTCGGCATATAATCTTACCTTATTGTCATCATCTTTGTGTTTATCTATCTGAAAATCCAAGACATCGCAATTGTTGTCGTGGGCAAAATTGTAGTTGGTTCTCATGTCCCACTTAAAGAAAGGTACCGACTTGCACTCTTCATTGTCATGGTCAGCCATGCCAGGATTCATTCTCCAGTAAATCCTACCGCCCTTTTTAACTAAACTAACTACTTTTTCAACCTGAGATGTAATATGTTCAACAGTACCAAAGTTAATACTGCCCATACAAAGTACAACATCATACGTGTTTCCTTGACTGTCAAACTCTTCAAGTGTGCACATCTCATTTCCAGCATCAATAGCTGGATCAAATGCATACAGGTACTTGACATGCTCAAAAAACGGATTGTAACCACACCCGATATCTAGTACTGTTTCATCTGGTCCAATCTTAGATGCAATGTTGGCAGTATTGGTAATAGTCCATTTGTCTTTACCGCCATTCCAAGCACCGCTAAAATAGTCATCAATTTGTTTTTGGTCTGTAGACATAAACTTTGGTATCCCCTGAATTGTAACGATGCAAATTCACGCCGGAATGCGAGAGCTCAAGTAAATTTGCTAGGTGGTAGTTATCAAACACTTCGACTACTGTATCTTTATT